>Ga0209800_10000147_pt1 | contig 150388 bp, 135 predicted proteins | sample Higcelweek8metaG_FD_187174 | JGI IMG/M metagenome (GOLD analysis project Ga0209800, IMG submission 187174) | Freshwater pond sediment microbial communities from the University of Edinburgh, under environmental carbon perturbations - High... | ecosystem: Environmental > Aquatic > Freshwater >... | reverse complement strand
CTTGGAGTTCGCGGAAATATTTAAATATGTCTTTACTTAATGAAATTGATAGTGATACTGTAGCTTAAATTATTTGTCTGATGATCGGGGACTTATTTCTAATTTGCGAAAATATTTTGACGTTATCACAATAAGTGTGCGATCTCATCCCTTTCAAAAGTCTGTAAATGTTTGTAGACAGTTTTTCCGGTCTTCTTTATCTTCTTCATAAAGAGGCTTCTCCTTTGGCTTTATTTCGCAATTCAACCTTTGGAGAATGTCCTCTTTTTCTAAACCATTTTTTATTTAATTAATTGCACTTCTCGATTGAAGCGGTGGTCTGTTTATATTGATAACCACCTTTTTTAATCTTTGCATCCAAAAATGATCCATGTGAACTTGCTTGCATTAAACCATTGAAAATATTTACAGGAACTTTGTAATATTGATAAATTGAATTATCTTTAAATTCAACTTCCAATATTAATGAAGCTGGTTCATACCCAATAGATTTAATATTTGATGAAGTAACACTTTTCCTTTCCATAATATTCCTCCCTTTTATTAAATAACATTGTTATGTTTTTTTGCAAAATTCAAGATATTTTCAACAACTTGAATTAATGATTTTGATTTAATTCCATCATTCCATGCCATTTCTAACGCACGAGCTAATGCAACTGGATTTTTTTCAAGATTTCCTGGATTACCATAATATGAATAAGATTTATTCTTATAAGAATCCCATTTATCTTTTAATTCATCTTTTATGGTCTCTGTTAAATTATATTTCCATAAAGTGAAATTTTCATGGAATATTGTCTTTGTTGGCAATTCCTCAATTTGATTAAATCCAAGCAAATCTTGTATGGCATGGTTTTCTAATTTATGTTGCTTTATTTCACATTCTTTTGTTTTATTAGTATCTGCATCAAACACAACAAAGACTGGTATTTTAAGTAATTTTGCCATAGCCAACGGCTTGATAATTCCACTTTTACCATTTACAGGGACAATATGACAACCGAACCTTCTAAATTCTTGTAAAACTCCTGTTAACATTAAATATGATGATATATATGCGATATCTTCAATGCCTTCAGTTAAGATAACAATATTACAAAAAAACATTTCATTTATTATTGGATTTAATGATGGATATAATTTCGCCAACATGCCGCTTTCTTTTAAAAGTTTATGTTCTGCCTTTTCTAATAATTTTGATAATTCAGTGTATTTTAATTGAGAAATGAAAGATATACTTGGGTTTCCTTTTTCTCTTACAACTCGAACGGCTTCAAAATTATCACCAGGAATAAAAAGTGGGTGATGAGAACAAACTATTATTTGTGATTTCATTTCAGACAAATCAAATAGCGTTTCAGCTAAATATCTTGCTTGTGGTGGATGTTGATAAATTTCAGGTTCTTCAATAGCCATAAGTAATGTAGGTGCTGCTTCATCAGATATTGTTGTTAATTCCTGAAGTAATGCAAGCATATATGATCGCTGTAAACCATGTCCAAATCTTGCTAATTCGCCTTCAAAACCTCTTTCTTCTAATTTTATAAATGCCCATGGTTCTTCAACTTTTATCGATTTTTCTGAATCAAGTTTCCAAAGTACTTGTGCAGATATCCCCGGATGAGACCAAGATTCCAATCTTTTTTTAAGAGAATTTGAAATTTCATTCAGAGAGGCTTGTTCGTTTTGTATTATTAAATTATATTCATCTTGGGTTTTCTTTTTTAATGAATCAAGTTTTTCAGTAAAGTTTATTTTTGATCGTACTGTTCTGGAGAGTAATAGACCTAAAGCTGAATTTTTTGATTCTTCACATTCTTCAGTTGCATCTTTTGAAGCCGATATAAAGACCCATTGGATATATGGTGACATCCGATTTGCACCCTTACTCACACCATAAAATTGATCTTCACTTGGTATCAAAACACATTGATCAGGATAAGATGACTCGTAATTTCGTAAGGCTTTTTCCATATCTGGCTTTGTGGCCACATTAGGTAGCCCATTATAACTATTTTTTAGTTCACTATAAATACTTTTTAATTCATTAACTTTCGAACCATTTTTTTCAGCTTCAAAATATTTTCGAAATTCATCAAATCCTAAACGATTTCCAAATTGTTTTACCTCTGAACAAAGTGTTGACGAATTATATTCTGCTACAGATGTCACGATAAGCTTTTCATTTCTAACATAATCTGATAAATCAAGTTTAGCGCGATCTGAAAGATCGTAGAATGTTACAGTAATTTTTATAGGATGCTGAATGTTTTTATGATGGAAATCTTCAATAGTTAATGAACTACAGTTAGTACTGGTGTCTTTTGATTGTCTAAAAAAAACATTTAATGCGTTCAAGACTGTGGATTTTCCTGAGCCATTCGATCCAACAAAACAAGTATAATTATCAAAATAAATAGTTTCATCCTTAAAGCATCTGAAATTTTCAATTCTTATGGATTCAATTTTCATAAGATACTCCAAAAAATAATTACGAATAGGCTTTCAAAAGCATTATTAAAAATTATACAACTATGTAAATTTAGAAAACGCCATGTGTCCACAATTTATATATTATAAAAATGTTATATTCTTTCAATAAGCACCCTTTCAGCAGCATCCGCACACAAGATCAATAATGTCCGAAAAAACCATAAAATATCCTAGATGCATGACCATTAAAATCTAAATACAAAATATTCTCAAGTATGTCAAACCCAAAATAAACCACTTGACTGAGCAAAAATTATAATACGAATGAAACAGAGAAAACCCAAAGTGCGAAAGCACTTCGAATAAAGAAGAATGAGAGAAAAAAGAATTTAAAACGTCCGACGCAGTCGGACACAACTCGGGTGACCGCAGCATCCGGCAAAGCCGGTGCGAGGAATTCGCCCGACAAAAAGCCAGGAGTGGGATCTCAAAGGGATGAGGAGCGGCGACTGAGCTCCTCGTCCCTTTGAAAATTATTGCATGATCCATGCAGAAAAACAGATTCCAAAGGCGAAGCCTTTGAGTGTACTCCGACACTCGGAATCATCGAAGTCTTTGAAAGTACGCCTGACTCTCGGGCAAAATAAGAAGGATTCCAAAGGCGTCAGCCTTATGTTGTTGACATGAACTATAATAAAAGTTCTGAGTAAATTACTCAGGAGCCGCCTCATGATCACTAATGAAATTATTTCTACCTTAATAAATCTTCAGCAATCGGCTGTCGCTTCGGGGAATCCTCCGTTCGCAGCGGTTATTATCGTCGGTGAAAAAATAATTTCTGCGTGCCATAATGTTTCGCGCTCTTCTGGTAATCCTCTCGAACATGCTGAGATGTCTGCAATTCAGTCGGCTATAAAAAATCACGGTTCTGCAATTCTCAAAGATTCACATTTGATTTCTTCGAATGAACCATGTCCGATGTGCATCGGCGCGTGTATCTGGTCTGGCATCGCAAAGGTTTCTTATTTCATTTCTCAGGAGCAGGTTGAATCCGTCCGCGGTTGGGGAAAATTTATGCCCGCACGCAGTATCGCCGAAGCTGATGACTCGGGCATAATTGTTGAAGGTCCGATTGCAAATGACATGATGCTTGAAATGCACCGTAATTTCTGGACAAGCGAAAATAATTCTACGTTCAAACATTCCATTCATCTGGCAGATAAGTGAAAATTATAATGATCAATAATGCCTTATATCGTATAAACAATTTGCGCTTGATTATTGAATGTGGGAATGTCAAAAAAGAAAACCCGCCTGCCACAATATAGGTTATGCGGTTAATGCTTGAAGTGGAATCAGGAATGACCCAAAGTGCGAAAGCACTTCAAAAAAGAAAAATGATAGAACAAAAAACAAAATTTGCCGAAGGCAAATTTAACTCTGATCGGAGCGCAGGGGTTCTGTCTGAGCCGAATCCGCTGAAAGCGGTTCGGCGAGTTCTGCGCGACAAAAAGCGGGTAGGGATTTCACTGTCCAACGCTGATGGACATCGTGTCCGCGTTGGATTTGCGTCATCCTGACGCACCGGAAAGGGCTGGCCGTGTGCTCACGAGGAGCACGAGCGAGGCGGCAACACGATGTTAAGAGCCGCCGAGGATGAAGCCCTGTCCCTTTTGATCTTATCGCATGAGACCATGCGAAACCAGATTTAAAGGTGTGAAACACCTTTTGTGTATTGCATGACACCATGCGAAACCGGATAAAGGGCGTGGAACGCCCTTTGAAAATTATTGCATGATCCATGCGAAATCGAATCTCAAAGGCGCAGCCTTTGGATGTATTCCGACTCTCGGAAAAAGATTCCAAAGGCGAAGCCTTATGAATACGATGATTTTACGCGAATGTCTATTCCTGCAACTCCTGTAACCGCGTTTGATTGATCTCTGATAGGCATTGAAAGTGTTATGCATGGTTCCTTCGTTATTGCGGAAACATAAACAGGGGAGATGAAATTTTCACCTTCCATTCCTTTTCTAAACCAGTCCCTCACCTTGGCATTAGTTATTCCTGCATGTGGAATTGAATATATGAAGCGGCCGTTTGCGTCATTTGTCCAGGCAGCTTCAATGAAATCTGCCGATGAAAGAAGCGACTCGAGAATATTTTTATGGTTATCCTTATCAAATGGAAAGAGATCAGGGTTTGAAAGAATTTTTTCCTTCATTGTTGTAAATGAATCCTCTATTTGCTCATGGGCAGCTGCTTTCGCAATTTCTGATCCAGCAAGTTCTGATAAATCAAATAGGGCTGTCATTTCAGAGGCATTCTGGCTTAAATCGTGGCTCATGCCGTTTATTGATGCAACGATTGATTTCTGCTCATTTACCATTCTGTCGGTATCGGCAACAATCATTGTTGAATTGGCGAGTTCATCTTCTGATTTAGAAAGTGATTTTTCTATTATTTCAGTTAACTCGGTTTTGGAGTTTGAAAGTGCCTGAATCGATGAAATGTCCTTTCTGATTTCATCAAAAGCTTCAAGTATTGAACGCAGGTTTCCTGCAATATGACGCGATTTGCTGACGCCGTCATGTACTCTCTTTGTATTTTCGCCGACAATATTTGTCATGGTGCCGAGCTGATCGTCTATTTCTTTAATTATTGTGTTAACGTTTTGTGCGGAATTATTGGTTAACACTGAAAGATTTCTGACTTCATCTGCAACAATAGCGAAACCTTTTCCGTATTCCCCCGCGCGGGCTGATTCGATTGAGGCATTGAGTGCGAGCATGTGGGTTTGATCAGAAATGTCGCTGACGGTCACCATAATATCCTTGATGCGTTTTGTGCTGTCAACAAGGCTCTTCATCGTCTTAATGATTCCCTGGGATGTTTCGTCAATGAGTCCGATAATTTCACCCATCATTAGAATTTCCGCGCTGTTTGAACTTATTTTTTCAGATGAGTTTCCGCTTTTGTCAGAAAGACTGCTGACTATTTCGGCCTCTTTTGAGAGGTGTTCTAGCATTTTGCGGCTGTGTTCGATAACGTTTTTAACCGAGGTGTTGACGCTGTTAGTGCTTTCCATCAGTGTCTGCGAATTTTCGTGCAGACGGTCTGCGAATTTTTCACCGTTAGATGCTTCAATTTCAAGTTCGGAAGCGACACCGGATATGCGGCTTGATGCTACCTGCAGTTCGAAATTGATTTTTGAGAGTTTTTTCTTCATTTCAACGGAATCTTTTGCCGCATGTTCAATGCATTTCGGTAAATGATAATAAATCAGCACCGAAAGAAACACAGAAAAAAAGACAATAGATGCGGCAGTTTTAATATAAGAGTTTATTTCAATATAGAACAGGGATATAATCGAAACAGCAAGAAGAATAAAGGATAATATCGGATATCTTTTCATCAATTTACCTCAAAGTCATTGGCAATTATAATTTAGAGTAATCTTTCTGAATGATTCTCATTTTTAGGCAAAGGCTTCAAGAAAAAAGGTCTCAAAAATGCATATTATTTTACAATATTGAAATAATAATCCGCAAATACTCTTCTGGTGCTGTTTCACTTAAGTTGAGAGTGATTCAAGATTTTCGGTTTTCAATTTCAATTGACATTAATAATCCTGATAATGTATAGAATACAGATTAAAGGGGTTTTTCTATGGTCACTAGAAATGAAGGAAAAAACCATAAAGCGGCTTCATCCGCACCAAAAGGTCAAGGCAAGCCGGCTTTAAGAAAATCCGTTGACAGTTTAACCTCCAGGACGAATTTACCTAAAAAAGTAACTTCCCTGAGTGCCGCGAAAGCTGCTTCCATTGTCCTGAAAAGTTCAAAATCAGCACCGAAATTGAAACTGGCAGATGACGATGCTTTATCTCCGAATAGGAAATGAAAACCACTAATATGAAAAATAATTATGATCATAGTGTTTTTATCAATGCTCCGTTTGACGAAACCTATCAGGAGTTTTTGAACGCAATGACATTTACAATTGCCTATTGCGGTTTTTTCCCGAGATGTGCGAAAGAAGCCTATGATTCCGGAGAAATCCGTATAAGGAAAATCAACAAGATAATTAAGGAATGCAAATACGGCATTCATGATATATCATGTACGGGGCTAAATAAAAATTCACTGCCTCGATTCAATATGCCTTTTGAGCTGGGTTTATTTCTCGGAGCAAAATATTTCGGTTCAAAACCAGACAATAAAAAAGCATGTTTGATTTTGGATAAAACTCCTTATCGCTATCAGCAGTTTATCTCGGACATAAGCGGACAGGATATCAGTTGTCATAATGAATCAAAACAGACTCTTATAAAACTCGTTCGGGACTGGCTGGCTCATTATACCAAACGAAATCTCGCGGGAGGCAGAGCCGTCCTCAAAGACTATCAGCGTTTTATTTCTGATCTGCCGGAGATGTGTGCTTTCCATAATAGAACTACGGACGAACTGACTTATGCGGAATTCCGCAATCTGGTAGTTGCATGGATTAATGAGCTGTTTAATCTGCGGTGATACCATGATTAATAAATAGTATGGGGGCAGTATGAAATCTAAATCTTTATTTCTTTTGGTTTTATTTGTTTTGATCAATGGTGCCCAGCTGAGTGCAGAGAAATCGGATGATGTTTATAAGAATTTGAAATTTAACAGATTTTCATTAAAGATCAAAACCGGTTGGCAGTGTACGATTAATCCGGAAGCTGAATCCGGAACGGATCAGATCAGGATAAGCAGTCCAGACAATGATCAGGTGTTGATGATTACTGTTACGGATTTGAGAAATGATATTGATTTTACTCAGGCTGTTGTGTCGGGATCAAGAAACATGGTAATGAGAGCAATGCAGAATCCGAAACTGAAAAATTGTGAAATTACCGGCGGGGGCAATGGAGATTGTTTATGGGGAAGAAAAGGTCTGGTAACTAGTTTTGATTTCATTGATAAAACAAATGAAAATAATAGTCAATTATTGCTGAAACTTTATAATATGGGTGAGATTATTGAAAAAAAGAAATGGGTTCTGTTTATTACAGCCTTTCTTGAAAACAATAATGAAACCGAAATCGAGAATATCATAAAGAGTATTGTAATATTTGATTGATTGCTGAATGGCTTTATTTGGGAAATTAAGGAATTATAAATATCAGGCAAAGCAATTTTAAGAACAGGAGCAAATCAATGTTAAAACCCGGACTTCGCTTAGCGAAATATTTTTTGTTTTATTCTCTGTTTGCGCTTTTGGCTGTGATAATTCTTCTCATTGCTAAAGGCGGAGATTCAAGTTTTTTTGCCGGATTCATTCTTTATATTACAGGAACGATTTCGTCATGTGTTTCTTTTATAATTTCAATAAGAACATTAGTAAAAAAATTATATTCTTCATCTGAAAGGATTCCCCTTTTTGTTGTTACCGCAGCGAATGTGTTATATCTGATTTTATTTTTATTCTCGGCATTGTTTGCTCTTATTCTTTTCAATTCATTCGGGCATTTGTAATTGTTTAATATTTCACTCAGCCCGTACTGTAAAAAGTCCTTGATTAACTTAGTTTAATCTTTTAAGAATATTGATTCAAGAGTGTAAGAATATTATAGAAGTAACAGGTGATAAATGCTGCTGATTGTTTCTTTGCTGATATTGTTTGTTGTTTTCACGGCTTTAGTTTCAAGGAGACTCAATGTTCCTCTGATTATCATTGCTCTTGCTATCGGAATAATATTCGGAAGCGATGTCACCGGAATAATTTATTTCGATAATGCGGTACTGACTCAGAAGCTCGCAAATATCGCACTTGTATTTATTCTTTTCGCCGGAGGTTTCGGAACAAAAGGCAGTACTTTCAATTCGGTAGTTAAACCGACGATGCTGCTTGCGACAATCGGCGTACTATTGACTTCTTCTGTGACAGCTGTAATTTTTTATTACGTTACCGGCTGGTCATTTTTGAAAGCATTTTTGATAAGTGCGATAATTTCTTCAACTGATGCGGCGGCGGTTTTTTCCATTCTAAGAACACGTTCCATCAATAGAAATGTCACATCCATTACCGAGGTCGAATCCGCGGCAAATGACCCGATGGCAATCGTTTCCACGACATTCATTCTTCAATTGTTAATCGGAAGCGGAATCAGCACTTATAGTTCGTTCTTTCTTTTTATATGGCAGCTTCTCGGCGGTGTCGGAATCGGAATTGCTGTAGGTTTCGCGGGAGCCTTCCTTTTTGACAGAATCAAAGAGCTCGATGTCGGATACTTCTATCTTTTTCTTATCGGAATAATACTTTTGAGTTTTGGTTTAGCGGATATATGCCGAGCAAGCGGAATGCTTTCTGCTTTTTTTGCCGGTCTGGTTTTGGGCAACCGTCAGATACCGTATAAAAACGGAATTTCATCATTCAGCGGAATATTGTCTTTTATCGCGAATGTTGGAATATTCATCATGCTGGGTTTACTCGTTTTTCCCAAAAATTTTTCGGATATATGGATATGGGGAGTTCTTCTCTTTTTGATTGTTACATTCATCAGCCGTCCTGTTGCTGTATTTCTATGTACTGTATTAACAAGATTATCTGTTAAAGAGAAAATATTTTTAAGCTGGAGCGGTATAAGAGGCGCGGTACCTATTGTTCTTGCAACATATCCTCTGGCAGCCGGCATTGATGAAAATCATCAAATATTCAACATAGTATTTTTTGCAGTTACTCTTTCTGTAATTTTTCAGGGAACAACGATCGGCAAACTGGCAGATGTTCTGAAGCTGAGCTTTAAGAATACTGCCAGATCAAAGCAGACAATGGAGCTTGTTACAGTACACGATACGGATTATGAGCTGATTGAAATATCGGTTGATCCGGATGACTATGCCGGACATTGTAAAATATCCGATTTACTGCTCCCGGTCGGAACTACTATTACGATGATTAACAGGCATAACACAATTATCGCACCTTCCGGCAAAACTCTTATTCTACCGGGTGATATTCTTTCTGTTCTTGTTGAAAAGAAAAAAATACAGGAAGTGACGCTTGCTGTGCTGGATAAGTTTATAAAAAATGTCTGACATTATTTTCCTTTAAACCTGTTTGTCCGGACCAACCCATGGTCTGAATTTTCCATGAAGAATAAAGGGTATAGGATTCAGCCATCCCAGCGGAATGAGAAGATATCCCATTCCGATATAAAGTTCAGAATTGATTTCTCTTACTTCGTCACGGATGAGTTTTGTCGGAATATTGTTATATGCTGAATAATCGAGGTGCAGGGAATTATTTTTGTCGATGTTTGATTCTTTGATGTAAACATCCATTAATCTTTTTCTTTGAATTTTTTTTTCGTTTTTATGTCTGAACAGATTGTAATCAGGATTATTTTTGGAACTGTCCGGGCGGAATGCTTTTCCTATCCATTTTGAACCCTGACCGTAAAAAAAAGTAAGAAAGAAAATTGCAAACGGATAAAAAATCCCTGTTGCCGGAGCCGTCCCCCAAATTTCTCCTTTGAGCTTCTTTTTTGCCGGAGCTGAAGCTGAATAGAAAATCTGCATTAGCTGAGCTTTTGACATGTTTTTTATATTTTCAAACTTTGCTTTATTTGCCGGCATTCCGAGATTTTCATCGAGTGATTTTCCGTTCCATTTTCCTCCGTTTTGAAGAATGCTGATAATGAGGATAACAATGAATAGAAAAATGATGAAGAATGCTGTTGCTGCAATGTATAGAAGTGTGATAATAAGCATTAAGTCCTCCGTTAACGGCTTAACCGTTGTAATCGTATAAGTCTTTTCCTGTTTCAATGAATGATAAAAGGCGTTTTCTGATAATATTTTCTTTTTCCGCGGAAAGCGGTTTTTCGGGAAGGCGGGGATCTTTTGTCCGTCCGAGTTTTGCGAGTTTGCCTGCAAAAGAGGGATTGTATGATATCAAGTCGAAATCAGTTATTTTATTTATCCTTAACAAACTCCCTAAGTCTTTTAGATTATCATCTGTGATAGTAAAGCCGGGAATGAGCGGAATTCTTACGCGTATTCTCACCCTGTCCCGAATGAGTCGGCTTAGATTGCTCTTTACCGGTTCACTGCTGACTCCAGTTATTTTAAAACTATTTATCTCGTTCATTATTTTCAGATCAAAAAGAACAATGTCTGTATAATCTGCGAGTTTTTCTGAAAATTCTTCGTAATCAAAAAAACCGCTTGTGTCAAAAGCCGCAGAGAAATTTTCTTTCTGAAGAATGCGGCAGACATCCGCGAGATATTGAATATGCATCAATGGTTCCCCACCTGAAAATGTGACTCCGCCTCCGGAGGTTTTATAATATGATGAATCTTTAAGAATTATTTCTGCAAGCTCATCCGGAGAATATAACTGAAAGTTTTCCGCCTGTAATTGCTTTATTTCCTGCGATTCGGGATTGTGACACCAGGGACACCTTAGCGGGCATCCCTGCAGAAAAACAACGGTTCTGATTCCCGGGCCGTCGCAGAATGAACCTCTCGCAATATCAAAAACAGCCGGTTGCATTTATTTAATGAACGCCAGTTGAATGTGTTTTGCGAGATATCCGAATTTCATTATATAATTCAGATTTCCTTTCGTGTTAATTTCATTTTCCAGAAGGGCATTGATGATGTCCGGGTTTCCCGAAAAGAGAAAATTTCTCAAAGCCTTTGCATCTTTGAAAATAATCTCTATGCTCGGGTTTGCTACGGTTTTGTCTGTAACTTCCATTCTCTGATTTTTGAACAAGGCTCCTGCGTAAATTTTTTTAGATTTGTCCATAAACACGTAGCGCCCGTTAAAGTTGATTATATTGCGCCTGAAATTGCGGTCAAATAAGAAAATGAGAGACATTCCTTCCAGAAGAAGAAGAATCAGCTTGTCTGTAACGTCTTCTCCTATGTTGCTTTTAAGTTCATTCATTACATTTTTGAGCCTTATGGCTTTCAGCGGATGCAGAATCGTTTTAATAAGTTTTTCAATAAAATTCATTTTATATTCTCCTTTTATTTATTAGGAAGAGGAACTGCTTTTCCGGTTTCAAGATCGTATTGTGTTCTTGTTATCAGTTCTTCTTTCATCGCATCATTCAAATCGTTGAAAAAGGCAGAATAACCGGAAACCCTCACAATCAGGTCTTTGTATTTGTCCGGATTTTTTCTGGCATCCATGAGATCAAGATACGACTGGATGTTGTACTGCACCTGCATTCCGTTATTCGTGAAATAACCTGCGACCATGGCGCTCATTTTGCTTATAAAATCCTTAACTGAAGACTGGTTTGCAGCAGGAGTATATTTCATATTCAGCGCGTATCCTCCCGGAATGTTCATGTGTCCGAGACCTGCGACTGCATTGTATGCTGCTGTAAGATTGGATGTTTCCTGTGATTCCGGAGTGATACCGCTTGAGAAAACAGCATGCGCCATGCGTCCGCTTGGTAAAGCCCAGCCCGTTTTTCCGAGGCCGGCGTGATTTGTCATACTCCAGTATGCAGGACGGTATTTTCCTCCCCGGTAGTTTGTGTGCGACTGGTATTTGTTAAATAGAAATTTTACAAGTTCGCGTGAGTTTGATTCTGCTTTCTCGTTTTCAGTTCCGTATCTCGGTGCATCAAGAAGCATTTTTCTGACAGGATCATTTTCTTTTCCGTTGAAGTTGTTTTTTACGGAATCGACGATCATTTTCATCGTGGCTTTTCCTGATGTTAGTACGGATTCTATCGCATTCAGCGAATCGCAGACATCCGCAAAACCTATATGTGTGGCTCCGGATGAATTGTGCTTCGCTCCGCCGAATATCAGATCTTTTTTTTTGTCGTCATCCATCGGTCCTTCAAAAAGACCCGAGAGAAGCGGTGTCGGAAGATATTTCTGGTAGGTCTTGCCGAAAGCCTCGTTTAAAGATATCGCCTGTTCCGCAAGCCAGCCAAGCTGCCTATAGAATGCATCTTTAAAATCAGAAAAATTCTTAAAATTTGACGGATCTCCGCTCTCGAAACTTATAAGTTCGTCTCCTGAGAGATATGGTCTTCTTCCATTGTAAAGGGCAAGATCTATCGCGGCAGTCAGATTTAGAAGTATAGAAGAAGATGCGGAATATTCTCTTCCGGCGCTGGCAAGTTCAACGCAGCCTACGACGGCATAATCGTTTGCCTCTTTTTCCGGAATGCCTTGATTGATAAGCGTTTCTATGTTTGTTTTGTCATTGTAAAAAGCAGGTATTGCTTTTGTGTTGAAAATAACTTCACTGACGCGGTCCCGGTATTCAACGCTGTTTTTATCCAGATGATATCTCGCGTTTACGTTAGGATCGCGCAGCTTGAGGAGTTCTGTGACCCTGAGCATTATATACGTCAGATCGTTCACTGCGTCATTTCCTTCAATATCTATTCCGCCGAGAGTGACTGCCGGAACTGCGCCGGCTCCGCCGAAGAGCTGTTCTGCGGTTTCGGGAACTAGATTGGTATTGTCTCCGATTTTTAACCAGAGGCATCCGCAGATTGTGACTGCCTCCTCAATAGAGAGCTTTCCTTCAAGATAGTCTTTCTTGAAAAAAGGATAAAGTATCTGGTCGAGTCTTCCCGGATTAAGTGCCATGTTTACATTTTCCGCGAGCACTCCAATGTGACAGAGAAGAACCGCGTTTGCCGCTTCGCAGAAATTGCGCGGAGGATTTGCCGGAACATTTGAACAGGCTTCGGCTATTTTAAGATAATTTTCTTTTTTCTTCGGATCTGAAGATTTTTTTGCAGCCTGAGAGGCAGCCTTTGAAAGATTTTTCGCATACTCGCATATTCCGTTTAATGCTGTCTTTACTGAAGTATAAAATTCAATCTGCTTCTGTTTTTCGGGAGAATCTTTTTCACTTTGTATTTTTGCTATCATTGCATCCGCTTCGGACATTATTCCTTTGAGGCCGATCGACAGCATTTTCTCATAACATGGAGTAGTGTGCGATATGACCGAAGCTTTTCCTGAAAGAAAATAGACCACTTTCTCCAAAAGATCCATCGCGGGCGGATTGAGTTCTGTGCGGGTGAGTTCAACTATGCTTCGATCCAGCCAGTAGGGAAAAACATCGAAGTTAAGAGTCTTTGCATCTTCAGTGCTTAAATACTGGCTGTTTGCGGCGCGGGTGCTGATTGTTTCAAGTTCAGGCCATATGCTGAGCGCGAAATATTCAGGATAAACAGGAGCGCCGAATTTTTTTGAAGTTGAGTTTCCTGCGAGATAACTGTCATCTAATAACTGTGCTTTTCTGTTGGATAGATAATGATTTACTGCTCCCGCTCTTAAAAGTTCAGCGGGCAGCTTTTCATTTTTTCTAATATAGTCTGTAAAAAGAACAGACCTTTCTATACAGACTTCTTTTCTCGCATTCATCAGATCATTTCTGAGTGTTTTGAGAATAGGTATTGTATCATAATTATATTTGCCAAGAGACAGATCGGAAGTAATTTCTTTTGCTATAACTGACATTTTTCCTCCTGTGAATTATGTTTATTGATTTACGCTGATGCGTTTTGATGTGAACCCTTTGCCTGTTTCATAGATAAAAACTTCTCCGCCTGCGGCGACTTCTGTTTTCCCGTGAATTCCAAGCCATCCTCCTGAGTTGAGTAGCTTTATTGTTTTTCCCTTGTAATTATATGATTTATTGTCTGATGAACTTACCGGAACATGAGTGTGACCGAAAAGAAAAGTTCCGGGAAGAGATGCTATTGAGGTCATCTCAGAATTGGTTTCAAGTAGACGAAGTTCTTCAACGGATGAATCTATGTATTCGTTGAATTTTTTTATTGTTTCGGGATCTTTTTTGGTTATAAGATCTGAAATATAGTCGGAATTTCTGACGCCGCGCAGTCTTTTAATAATTGCATCGGCTATGGCGTTAAATATTATTTTTCCTATAAATTTGGGAAGCTTGTGCGGTACAAGATAATCCAGCATTTCAAGGATATATTTTCGGACTAAAACACATTTTCCGCTTGAGACGTCTTTTTCCACTTCAAGAACTGTTGTTGTAAGAGGTCCCGCTTGTCCAACACCGGTGGATCCTAGCTGACAAAGAGGAAAATTGATCGCAACATAATCCTTCATACTGAATGTGGTTTTAATATCTTTTATTATACGGAAAACTTCTGCGGTCATTGACCAGTATGATTCGAGATATTGTCCATGAGTCAGAAAAACGTTTTCATTATCGGTGAAAAGATATACGTTCGGAAAAGCAACTATGAAAGGGACGTATCCCGGAGTTCCCGGTTTATTGTCAGGAATGAGATCGTCTAAAAACATTCCTCCATAGGGTTCATCGGATGAGCGTCTTTTTACTCCGGCGAGTTTTATTCTATCCTTATCATCTTTTCCTTTTCTGTCGTCAATCATAAGCGGTACTGACATTTTGAAAGGTCTGACATTCTGATTTGAATTTATCTGGTTGATTACATTTGACTGATATTCAATCGTGTCCCAGATATTGTAGTCGTGATTGCCCGGTATGTATACAAATCTTCTGGCTACATTTTCTTTTTTTAGACGTGTAAAAAAGTAAGATCCCAGACGATAAACATCACCGTAGTCATTCACTGCAAAATCCATTATATCTCCGAGAAAAATAAGATAATCATTGTCCTTTCCCAGTGCTTCAATGAGACTTGAGAGATTTTTCCCGTCAGTCGGGTTTTTCGAAGCATCCAGTCTGACGAGTGTTGATTCGGGATCTCCGAGATGTGTGTCGGAAATTACAGAAAATTTCATGATAGACCTCCTCTGTGTCTTTAAATGTTTTTAATGAGAACTCGTGCATAAATTCAGTTAACTGGGATATCTATTGAAAAAAAGAAGTGCGCGGCGAATTTAATGTAAAAATATAATAGTATCACAATCAAATAATTTCATTATATATTCTAAAAAATAAATAATCAATAAAAATTCTTTTTATATTGCGCTATCGGTTTATATTTAAAATTGCAGGTATCAACATGTTGACACCTGCAATTTTATCGTTTAGAATCATTATCTGTTAATGTTAAATTTTAACTATAGGTAATTTTAAGACCGGAGGTGATTATGATGACTAGAAGAGAGCTTGTTCTGATAATAACGAGACGTCTTATAATACTTACAATGATTTCTCTTTTCGCAGTGGGGGGAATTCTTGCCATTCCTCTTTTTACGGACGCAAGAATAATGTTTTCATGGTTATGTCTGCTGTGCGGAATAATAGGCGGTTTTGTCAGCATTCAGCAAAGATTGAAAAAGATTACAGATGAAGAGTTGAGGTTACTTTCGGGATCTTGGTTTCAGGTGTCGCTTATTCCGATATACGGTGGAATATTTGCTTTCGTTATTTATTTAATTTTTCTTTCAGGATTTATTTCCAGTGCGGTATTTCCTGAATTTGCCTATCCTCCGATTAAAGATACCGGAATTGATTCTGATTATTTTATTGTTTTTTTGAGTGATACGGTGCCCAAAACAGGACAGGATTTCACTAAACTATTGTTTTGGTGTTTTGTTGCGGGTTTTTCGGAAAGGTTTGTGCCTCAAATTATCAATGAAATTCAGGAAATTGTATCGGAGGAAAAATCAGATAGGGATTGACTCTTTTAGTGTACAAGCTGGATTGTTTTCCGAAAAGCATGTTTATGCAGAAGTCAATTCCTTTATCGTTTGAAGAATTTCGCGTCTTCCGTTTTTGTTGGTTGATGATGATAGAAAAATATCCTTTATATCAATTTCAAGAGCTTCTGCTATTGTCTCAAGCGATTTCTTCTGTTCGGGTTTTTTGAGCTTGTCTGATTTTGTCGCGATTATCGCCGTCGGGATATTCAGCTCGGAGAGTTTGGTTATAATACGCCGTTCTTCTTCACCCGGTTTTCTTCTTGAATCAACCAGCAGAAATATGGCTTTGAGATTGTCGGATTCAGTAATGAATTTTTCAATCATTACTGCAAATTCTTCTTTGAGTTTTAATGGAACTTTTGCAAATCCGTAACCCGGCAGATCAACCATTACCATTTCATCGTTAATATTGAAAAAATTGATTTTTTGGGTCATTCCCGGTTTGTTTCCGACGCGCACAAGATCTTTGCGGTTTATAAGCATGTTAATCAATGAAGATTTTCCGCAATTTGATCTTCCTATGAACGCGAAGTGGGGAAGGCTGATTTTTGGATAGTCTTTCGGATCCGTAGCACTTTTTATGTATTCAGCTTTTATTATTTTCATTACTTACCATTGCTTTCATTATTATTGCGTTTTCATTTCCGTAGTAGTTTTTCCGGCGTGCTATTTCGGTAAAGCCATTTTTATTATAAAAACTTACTGCCGGGTTGTTTTCATTTACTTCAAGAAACACTTCGAGAATCTTATTTTTTGAAAGCACATCAAACATCCGTTTTAGCAGAGCGGTTGCCAACCCTTTATTTCTGAATTTATCATTTACCCCTATCCGTAGAAGTTCTGCATCAAAGCGGTTTGCTGAATAAATAATGTATCCCGCGGGTTCTCCTTCAACTTCGGCGATCTCGGTGTAATTGAGCGGATTCTCAATTGATTCGCTGATATCTTTCAGATTCCAGGGTTTTTCGAAAAGTTTTTTTTCAATTTTCTCAATAGTTTCAGCGGTGGTTGAGTCTGTTTGCTTGAAAAGAATAGCTGTCATATTGTTTAAAATGAATAATAAATTGGAGGAGTCAAGCAATTGTTGAATGAATCTATTCATTTTGCGTGACAGTTTCTGCGTGACAAAATAAAAAATGAATATCTTTGCTTTTTAACAATTCAGAAACTAATGGGCATAATATGAACAATGTAGCGGTAAGTGTTTACAAAAAAGGCATTAATCGCGAGATTCCTATGCATTAACTTTGTCCGTATTAGTTTAAGAAATTTTTCCGACTGAACAGTCTAAAAATTATTCTTGACAAAAACATATTTCGGAACGAACTAAAAGGCAATCTGATGCACTTCAGATATATTTATCAATTTTAAGGAGAATTTATATGAAGAGAGTGCTATCTGCTCTTGTTCTTCTCACTTTGGTACTAGGCGTAGCTTGTACTAAAAGAGAGAAGCGTACAGTAACTCTGTGGTCATTCGCAGACAACAACTGTGCAGAATGGAAAAAGAGAAAAGCTGATATTGACCAGAAGTTTAATATCGATCTTCAGATCGAACTGGTTGCTCAGAACGCTTTCGTACAGAAGCTTCAGGCTGTCATGATGGACGGCAAAGGAGTTCCTGATATGATCGAGTGGATGATCGAAAACAACAGAATCCTTAACGCTGATCCTGAGAAGAGCTTTGTTCTTCCTCTTGATGAGTTCGTAAACGATTCTAAAGCTTTCAAAAATGTTGTACCTGGCCGTGTTGCTTGGGTAAAATATGGAGAGCACACTTACGGTCTTCCTCACGACGTTCACCCTGTAGTTCTTATCTATAATGACACTCTTTGGAAAAAAGCTGGTGTTGATGTAGAAAAGATCGAAACTTGGGATCAGTTCTTCGAAGAATCAAAAAAACTTACTGCAGCTAAAAAAGGCGGAAAATCTGTTAATTACGCTCTTCCTTCATCGAATGGCGGACTTGGCGATACTATGTTCATGATTTGGCAGCAGACTGGTTCTAACATTCTTGCAAAAGACGGTAAACCATCTTTCACTTCTCCTGAATTTAAAGAATATGTAGCTAAATGGCTTGAGTGGCAGAAAACTGGCGCATTCACTATGTGGGATTGGGGTAATTTCAGTGCTCTTCTTAAAAACGGAACACTTTGCTCTTACACTTCTCCAGACTGGTGGGTATCTCAGGTTGATGCTGCAGCTAAAGACGGAAAATTCCAGTTCAAAGCTCGCGCTCTTCCAGCTTACAAAGCCGGCGGTGCTGTGACTGCTTCTTGGGGTGGATCATTCCTAGCTATTCCTAAAGGTACTCAGGATGCTGAACGCATCTATGAAATCATGGAATACTTGCAGTATGACGCAAGTGCAATCAAAGTTCGTTTCGAGGAAACTGGAATGCTTCCTCCTTTCTCTTCTGTTTGGGACGATGCAATCTTCAAAAAAGAAGATCCACGTTTCGGCGGACAGAAACTTGGCGAACTTCAGGCTAACCTTGCTAAGAAAATGCCTTCAGTTAACACTGGTGACATCTTCTGGGAAGCTATTGGTGACTTCGGTCAGCAGTATACTGAGCTTGCTTCAGGCAAAATCTCTCTTGATGATGCTTTGAAAAATGCTCAGGAAGCAGCTGAAAAGAGAATTAAGAAGTAATCTCTTCTAAAGCAAAATCTATAAACGGGGCGGCGAAAGCCGCTCTGTTTGTATGGAAAGGGACTACAAGGAGATATTAATGGCAGATTCAGTTGCTCAGAAAAAAAAACATACACATAATAAGAATTATTGGCGAGAGGCTTTGAGCGGTTATTCATTGATAGCTCCTTTTATGCTTCTCCTTTTAATATTCAGTTTCTATACTTTCGCATATGGTTTTTACCAGAGTTTCAGAAGTTCACAGGGACTTAATCCAGGTGATTTTATCGGGCTCGCGAATTACAAAGAAGCTCTAAGTTCGGTCGATTTTTGGAAAGCTGTGAAAAACACTTTTGTGTTTACCGGCGGATGTCTTATAACACAGATTCCTGTTGCCTTTGTGCTTGCTGTTATTTTGAATAGCCTTCCTCTCAAGCGTGTTCAGTCGGCGCTTCGTGCGGCCTTCTTTCTTCCGGTATTGATTAATACCGTAGTTATCGCTCTTTTGTTTAGAATGTTATTTAATCCAGACCAGGGTATCGTAAACTGGGTGCTTGAACTTCTTCATCTTCCAAACACTTATAATTTCTTGATGGATTCGAATTTGACGATGCCGTTGCTCATCATTGTCTCTTTCTGGCAGTGGACGGGCTTTCACATGGTTTACTTTGTGTCGCAGCTTCAGACTATCGATCCTACTTTATATGAATCCGCTAAGATTGACGGAGCTGGAAGAATTAAGACTCTTCTTCGTATAACCGTTCCTATGATGCGTCCGGCACTGACTTTTGTAGTCGTGACTTCAGCAATCGGAGGACTCCAGCTTTTTGATCTCGTATTCATGCTGTTCCCTAATGCCTCATACGGTCCCGGCGGTGCAGGAATGACCATGATCGCTCATATTTACGATCAGGGATTTTCTTCTCAGTTTAGACTCGGTTATGCTGCAGCAGTAGGTTGGGTTGTTTTCTTTATAATTTTTATTTTCAGCTTGATTCAGCTTAAAGCTTTCGGCTTTGGTTCGAATGACGAATAATAGGAGTGTTGAAAATGTCAGTTCGTAAAAAAATAGTGGGAACGCTTTTATTCAGATTCGGATTTAGAGATGCCAAGCTGACAGTTTTTGAATGGCTGGGAATTGGTTTTCTTTGTGCTGTTGCTTTTATTTATCTTTATCCGTTAATCTGGATGTTTGATTCTTCATTCAGGCCTATGTTTGAGATATTCAATGTTCCACCGGCTCTTTTTCAGAAGCCGATCTGGGAATCAGTGCAGTCATATAGCTTAAGCTCTTATGTTTCTGCTTTTACTACACATAATGTCGGTTTGGCTTTTCTTATGTCGGTTTTAGTAACATTTGCAGGGATTGCCTTAACATTAATAGTGTGTTCATTGTGTGCATATGGTTTTGTCTATTTGGAATTTCCTGGAAGAAAAGTTCTTTTTATGGTTATCCTCGGTACAATGATGCTTCCAATGGCAACAATGATTGCTCCTGCATATCGAGTAATATCAAAAATTGGTTTGGTAAACAATCCGCTTGGTATTATTCTGCCGTACGCAATGAGCGCTTTCGGTGTTTTTCTATTGAGACAGTTCTATATAAGAATTCCTTTCTCGATAGTAGAATCTGCACGTGTTGACGGTGCAGGGCATTTGAAAATCTGGTGGAATATTATTCTTCCTCTTTCAAGACCGGCTCTCGCTGCTCTTGCCATTGTTCAGTTTCGTGTAATATGGAATGACTTCCTTATGCCGATGATTGTCTTGAGAAGTGAACACTTTTTCACTTTGCCGATCAGAATTTTGCTCATCGACAGTATAAATTTCAAAAAACCATATGATGTAATCATTACAGCAGGTTTTATAACTGCCCTTGTTCCAATGATTGTGTTTTTGATTTTTCAGAGACATTTTATCGAAGGTCTCACCGGCGGTGTTAAAGAGTAGTAAATCAAAATTTATGGTTTATTATATTTGACAACAGACCACCCGTAAATGTACGGGTGGTCTTATATTATTAAAAAGGGATAATTAAATGAAATTCGGACATTTTGATGATGCTTCCCGGGAATACGTTATAACCAATCCTAAGACTCCTTGGCCTTGGATTAACTATCTCGGTAATGAAGATTTCTTTTCGCTTATTTCAAATACTGCGGGCGGGTATTCGTTTTATAAAGATGCCAAGTTCAGACGTATAACTCGTTACCGTTATAATAGCGTTCCGACAGATAACGGCGGACGTTATTTTTATATCAATGATAACGGAACTGTCTGGTCTCCGGGCTGGAAGCCTTGCAAGACTGATCTCGATAAATACGAGTGCCGTCACGGTATGAGCTATACAGTCATTAAAGGAGAAAAGAACGGGATATCCGCAGAAACTCTTTTCTTTGTGCCTTTGAAAACATGGGCAGAAGTTCAGAAAGTTAAACTCACTAACAATAATAAAGAAACTAAAAAGATTAAACTGTTTTCATTTCAGGAATGGTGTCTCTGGAATGCAGCTACCGACATGGAAAACTTCCAGAGAAATTTCTCAACCGGTGAAGTTGAAATTGAAGGTTCTGTAATTTACCATAAAACAGAATATAAAGAAAGAAGAAATCATTATGCTTATTACAGCGTAAATGTTCCTGTTCAGGGTTATGACACCGACCGTGAAACTTTCATCGGACTTTATAATGAGTTCCGTGATCCTCAGGTTGTTGTTTCCGGTAAGCCCGGAATGTCAGAAGCTCACGGCTGGTCGCCTATTGCTTCTCATTACATCGAAGTTGAACTTAAAGCCGGAGAAAGCAAAGAGTTCGTATTCGTTCTCGGTTATGTTGAAAACGAAAAAGAAGAAAAATGGCAGTCAAAAGGAATAATCAACAAGAAGAAAGCAAAAGAAACTATCGCTAAATTTGACACTGTCGAAAAAGTCAATGCGGCATATGACGAACTTAAAAAATACTGGGATGATCTTCTTGATAAATTTGTTCTTAAGAGCGGAGAGGAAAAACTCGACCGTATGGTGAACATTTGGAATCAGTATCAGTGTATGATTACATTCAACTTCTCCAGATCGGCTTCATTTTTTGAATCCGGTATCGGAAGAGGTATGGGATTCAGAGATTCAAATCAGGACTTGATCGGATTTGTTCATCAGATACCTTCACGTGCGCGTGAAAGAATAATTGATATTGCTTCTACGCAGTTTCCTGACGGCGGATGCTATCATCAGTATCAGCCGCTTACCAAGCGCGGAAACAATGACATCGGCGGTGGTTTCAATGATGACCCTATGTGGCTGATTTTCGGTACAGTAGCGTATATTAAAGAGTCCGGTGATTTCTCAATTCTGGATGAAAAGGTACCTTTTGATAACAAGCCTGGTTCGGAGAAATCTCTTTTCCACCATCTTACTGTTTCATTTAATCATGTAATTGAAAATCTCGGTCCTCATATGCTTCCTCTTATAGGTCGCGCAGACTGGAATGACTGCCTCAATCTCAACTGCTTCTCATGGGATCCGAATGAATCTTTCCAGACAACAGAAAACCAGTCAGAAGGCTCCAAGGCTGAGTCTTTAATGATCGCGGGTCTATTTGTTGTTTACGGAAGAGATTATGTTGAACTTTGCCGTCAGATAGGAAATGAAGCCGAAGCTCTTAGAGCTGAAAAATTCATAAATGAGATGGTTGAAGCTGTTAAGAAACACGGTTGGGACGGAGAATGGTATCTTCGTGCTTATGATTACTATGGTAAAAAAGTCGGAAGCAAAGAGAACAATGAAGCCAAGATTTTTATCGAATCTCAGGGTTGGTGTTCAATGGCGAAGATCGGTCTTGAAGAAGGCATGGTTCAGAAATCGCTTGATTCGGTTAAAAAATATCTTGATTGCGAGCATGGAATTGTTCTCAACAATCCGGCGTTTACAGAGTATGTCGTTGAATACGGTGAAATTTCGACTTATCCTGCGGGATATAAGGAAAATGCAGGTATTTTCTGCCATAATAATCCTTGGGTAATCATCGGTGAAACAATTCTTGGACACGGTGATAATGCATGGGAATATTTCAGAAAGATATGCCCTGCTTATACAGAAGAAATTTCTGAACTTCATAAAGTTGAACCGTATGTTTACGCTCAGATGATCGCCGGAAAAGATGCATTTAAACCAGGTGAAGCTAAGAATTCATGGCTGACAGGAACTGCAGCTTGGAACTATTATGCTATCACACAGTTTATTCTCGGTATCAAACCTGCATATAATGGTCTTGAAGTGAATCCTTGTATTCCTGCTGGCTGGAAAGGTTTTTCTGTGAAAAGAAAATTCCGCGGTGCTACGTACAATATCGAAGTTAAAAATTCAGGCGTGTGCAACGGCGTCAAAATGATTACCGTTGACGGTAAGACTATCGAAGGCTGCATCATTCCTGATATGAAAGACGGAAAAGATCATACAGTAATAGTGGAGCTTGGAAAATAATATGAGTGTTGACAGATCTGTTTTAGTCCGTGAGTGCAGGGATATTCTTCAAAATAATATTCTTTCGTTTTGGATGAAGCATTCTGTCAACACAGCCAATTCCTCCTTTTTCGGTGAAATTGACAGAAATGGTAAAGTCAATCCTGATGCCGAAAGAGGGGGAATTCTCCAATCAAGAATATTATGGGCATTTTCAGCAGCATATAACGCGCTGAAAGAACCTGAATATTTAAAAATTGCAGAAATGGCTTATGATTCGCTCTATGCTGATTTTTGGGACAAGGAATTCGGAGGAATTTATTTTTCAATAGATTCCGGCGGCAAACCTCTCAACACATCAAAAATGACAGATTGTCAATGTTATGCTGTTTACGGTATAAATGAATTATTCACGGCTACCAGACGGCGCGATATATTTGATCTTGCATGCGAAATAACCGGTTTTCTGGAAGGCGGACTTAAAGATACGGTAAATGGCGGTTACGTATCATCATTGAAGAATGATTATTCAAAGGATGATAGTGCAGATTATTCTGTAAAAACATTAAATGCTCAGGTTCATGTACTTGAAGCATGCGCGGCTTATTTTAGAAATAATGGTTCTGATTTTCTTCGTGATATTGTTTCTGATATTTTTGATATTATCATGAAGTTTTACCGCGGCGGTTATTTTTCTTATACCGCAAACGAAAATTATTCAGAATTCAGCGCGCATACATGGTATGCATTGAGTCTTGAAACTGCCTGGCTTCTATATGACGCCGCTATTGCATTGTCTGATGAAAAAAGAATTAGTATAGCAAAAAATGTTCTTGTTGAGTCATGTGACTGGGCTCTTTGTAATGCTGTTGATTCTGACGGCGGTATTTTTTATGAAGGTGATGCGGATACAGTAAAGGTATTCAACAAAGAAGGCTGGCCTCAGACCGAAGCAATGATTGCTTTTGCTTATGCTTATAAAATCACCGGAGATGATAAGTATTTGTCTGCGGTAAACTCTTCATTTAATTTTTTAAAAGAAAATATCATCGATTTTGAAAATGGTGAATGGATAGGCGGAGTCGACAAAGAACGCAAAGATCTGGGTGATCCTTTGAAAGCCGGTTTTTGGAAATGCCCGTATCACAATACGCGCGGAATGCTCAAGATGATTGAAATCTTCTCTTAATTTATTACCTTCTTTCGGTTAATTTTTTTTAATTTCTGCTTAAATTACTGGAATTATTGTTCAATAAGACCGATAATCAAACAAGTTGTGTTTTCTGAGATGTATAAATGAAGATAATAATATTTTATTTTGACAATCGTGCCAGCAAGATGTTTACCGAATCAACAAACGAATCCGGTCAGACTACTTCTGTCTTGTCATCTCCGAATAATTTTGTTTTGAGAAATGAACTTGTTGCGCGTATTGTTGATGCAACAGGCCCCGAAGACGCGAAACGCTACATTGATAAAGAACATATCAATTATTATCATCTAGTTCCGTATTTTCAATTCAAAATTGGAAGCGGTATTTTCTTTGATGAATCAACTAAATCTTACAGAGCCAATCATTACGGATTTGTAGTTCTTGATAAAGTAAAAACAATGAGGGTGATAGTTCCTTTTCAGATAACTAAAGAAAAAACAAAGGCTTTCTATCTTATTCATCCGACAAAAAACGGACTGCTCCCTTCGTATTCTGATATTGAGGAAGTTCTCAAGCTGAATAAAATTGTTACACCTGTTGATGAAAAAATATTAAGGGAAGAACTTTTAAAACTTGATCCCAGAAACCGGAACATTACACGACTGAAAGTTGCCCAATCGAAGGAACCTGTTAATGGAAGATCTGAATATTTCACACCTTTAGTGGAAATCGGCAAGAAAGCCGGTAAGATGCTTGAAGACGGAAGAATGGATTTTAAAGAAATTGATTCAATAGTTCAGGTTACAAAGGGTCAGGAATTGCTTCGCAGATTTGAAGAAATTAAAGCTGTAGACGGTTATGATATTTACGGTGAAAAAGCAGCTGCAGTTATTGAGGAATCTAAAGGTTTTCAACGCGGCGAGAATATTGTTCAATCAGGATCGGATGCCGATATTTACGTTTCTGCGATAGACGGTTGTCTTGAGACCGATAAGAAGAAGATAAACGTTAGAGCTGTTGCCACTATTAAAGGCGATGTGGATTATGAGAGCGGAAACATAGATTTCAGCGGATCGGTAAGGATTACAGGTTCCGTTAAACCAGGTTTTTCCGTAAAAGCTACTGGTGATATTTTTATCGATCAGAGTGTTGATGATGCTTATCTAGAATCGGGCGGAAAAATCAGTGTAAAAATGGGTATATCCGGAAAGGGTTCGGCAGTGATCAAGAGTGAAGGCGGAATTTCCGCAAAATTTGTATTAAATTCACATCTTGAATCGAAAGGTGATATAGTAATTGAAGATTCAATAATCAACAGCAAAGTTTATTCAAACAGCAAGGTTTTTGTTACTAGTCAGCACGGAAAAATAATGGGCGGTGAAATATCAGCTCTTTACCGTATTGAGGCAAACTCTGCAGGATCAGCTAAGGAAACAAACACCGTTTTGACAGTAGGACGCAATCTTGAACTTGAAAGAGAACTTGATGCGATTAGAGTAGAAATCAATTCAAAGAAAGATTCTCTTGAAGAAGTGATGACAAAGATAAAAACGAATTTCGGCGGAAGATTATTTGAAGACCCTAAGAAATATATTGAAGTTTTGCCTCCTTTAAAGAAAAAACAATGCCTCGAACTTCTCTCTGAAGTATCAAATATTAATAAACGCATAAAAGAACTCGGTATTCAGGGAATGCAGGTTGAGCAGAAACTTGTGCTTGAAGAAGAACCGTATATAATTATAAAAGAGAAGACTTATCCCGGCACTACTTTAAATATCAAAAAGCGCACAAGAAAGATAGATTCGGAAATCAGTAACGCTAAGTTTTATGAAGCACCTGACGAGAAAGTTGTCAGATATACTGCCGCAGTCTGATATTATTTCTAATAAAAATCTGGACTTTTATTTTATTTGAAGTTATAATCTTCAAAGGATAATTATGCTGATTTTTGGAGGAGATTTTCATGAAAAGGCTTTTTGTAGTTTTTTTTACTTTGTTTGTTTTAGTTTTATCCTCCGGTATTTCGGGCAAGACGGCTTTTGTTTCTGCCGACCTTATGACCGAAATGATGAATAATAAAAAGCTCAAGCTTCTGCCTGTATCTAAAGATTTCAGGAACTATTTTATATTACAGTCTATTGATAATCAGACTAATATTATTGTTGGCGATTTTGTCGGATCAGAAAAAAAGATAGTACTGATTGAAGATCATAATAGTGATAACAGTGTTGACAGAGTTTATGAGTATTATCCTGACAGACCTGAAAATAATAATATTATTTCACTGCCTAAGTCTACTTCAGATATTGTTTATGATTTAGAATCTATGAAAAAGGATATTATTTCAGGAGAAATATTTTCGAAGAATTATACATATACAATGCGTTCGATGTCTGATCTTGTTAAGAAAATCAATAAAAATGAAGATATTTTTAAGCATCAGCACGGTTATACGGTAAAAATATATGATCCTGATAATCGAAGCACTATTATGGGTGATTTCTTTTTTGGAAGAAAAGACGGCAGATATTATTTACAGTTTACAACAAACTATTATAAGCTTTTTAACAGCAAAATAAGACCTTTGGTTCCGCAGTCAGTATATTGTGTTAATTCAAAGGACGCTGCAGTTAAAGAAGCAGTTGAAAAACTTGTAAAACTTAAAGAAAGATAATATTGGATAGGTATTTATCGAATAAAAAAAGGCGGTGAAAACCGCCTTTTTTATTATTTGTTTAATGCTTAATTATTTTAAAGCTACGTTCATTTCCAGCTGACCGATTGTACTGTATAGATTAATGCTTAGAGTAGTTTGTTTTACGAGAGTAATTGTAAAATCTTTTCCGCTTACAACCGTCGGAGTAGTGATGTCAATCTGCTTGCCGGAATATGCAAACAAATTCATTGCATTTCCGGTTATCATGTTTGCAAGTTCTCCGACTATGTCCTTATACTCAGATTTAATCTGTTCTTCGGAAAGACCAGGCATGAGAATTTCTGCAATTTTACAAACCATCTCATAACCCATGCTGTAAACGACTTCTCCGGTTATAGATCCTGTGATCCCTATTATTATTGCTACATCATGGGACGGCTCAGGATTTTCCTTGATAATCATTTTCCCACGACGAAGATCGACATTCATAATAGACTTGAAAACCGCGCTTGCAGCTTCAAGAAAAGGATTTACGTATTCAGCGTTTATGTTCATAAAACGTATAAATCTCCTTTAATACTAAACAGATAGTATCACGCCCTTGGTTTAATATCAATTAAAAAATTAGTTCTCAGGATTTTGAGAATCTTCCATACGCTCAAACATTTTTCTGTTCTTTCTTATTTTTGCTTTATCAGAAAATGATGAAATTAGCTTTTCATACATATAATCCTTTTTCTGAGAGAAAAGATCGTTTTTTATAACTATTTCTGATTTAACATCAATTGGTAAAAGTTCTTTTTTAGAAGGCGTGAAAGCGTAAATTCCATCAATTGTGTTTATTGCTTTTGACGTTTTTCCAACTTCGAGATTTATTATGCCGTCGGCATAAATTTCACTCATCATAAGGCCGGTCAAAACATTCTCAGCATTACTTTCTTCTGAAATTTTAGCACCGATTTTATAAGGTGCAGAATTCATTACTTTAGCGCCGAGTATCGCGGCAGATTCTTCGATTTTTCCGCCTTTATCAGAAACTGCGTTAAGAGAACTGATTAATTCTGCTTTTATAAGTTCGAGCTTTTTAGCCTGAAGTTTGTTTTTGATTCTTTCTCTATCAGTCTCCGGATCTCTGACTTCTCCGGGATTATTCTTAAGCTCTTTTGTAATTTCCTCTTCTGTGACACTAACTTTGTCTTTGTATTTTTCAGTAAGATCACGGTTTGGAATAAATACAAATTTTATCTGATAGTCTGAGTTTCTGATAATGTTAGCAAACTGAATTTCGTCCTTGCTGACAGCTGATGAGAATTCAACTATTTTACTGAGTTCATATCTAACCAGTTCTTTTTTCATGCTCTGGTGGTATTCTTTGAGGGTGAAGTTGTAACTTTTCATAAAACGATTGAGGGCTTCTTCGTTGAAATTACCTTTATCGTCTGAAAAGCTTTTGCGTATCATTTTATCTGCGCCGACTTTTGATATGTCAATACCTGTGGTATTTGCATATTGAACATCAAGTTCCATACTTACCAGATGATCAAGTACGCGTGCCGTAATTTCAGGTGTTATATCAATTCCCTGATCCTTCAATCTCATTTCGATAAAACGGTTAACCTGAAGTTGTGTAATTTTCTGACCGTTTACTGAGGCGGCATCATTTTTGCCGACAGAAGCGCATCCCCCAGAATCCGGCATTCCGAAATTTATAATAATAATTACAGTAAAAAATCCAAGAGCAAGATATGTTCCGATTTTTATTATAGGATTTGCTGATTTCTTCATTTCTGCACCTTAATTTGATTTATTTGTTTTAGCCGGAAAGGCATAAAAGCAACACTTTTAATAGGAATCCACGCCATATTTCTGTCAATAATATTACTGCGGCAGTTTAGTTTATATCAGGTTCTTCCGGCATTATTGCGGCTGATTCGAGTAGAACGGGAATATTTTCAACCACGGGATATTTAGCGCCGCAAGCCTCACAGACAAGGAAACTGCCTTCATTTTCTTCAGTAAAATCTCCTTTGCATTTAGGGCACGCCAGTATATCTAGCAGATCTTTATCCATAAATCCTCTCTTTCTATCAAATAATGTAATTTATTCAGACTTAGTCAACAAGGAAATCTTAGTACGTAAGAATGCGAATAATTTCATTAGCCACGGTGTCAATATCTTCGTGAATAATGATATCCGCGATTGAATCATATGGAGTTTTTCCTTTGTTGATGATCACAAAAGAAGCGTCATGGTTTAGGTACTGGGGCAGCATTGCCGCCGGATTAACCATCAGAGTTGATCCGATTGCGATAAAAAGATCAGCTTTCTGTATTTTGGAGGCAGCTTCTTCAAAACCTATGACGGGTTCTCCAAAAAAAACCACCGTAGGTTTCATTACTCCGCCGCACCTCGGACATATCGGTACTCTTGAAGCTTTGACGGATGCTTTTATTGTTTCATTTTCGGGGAATTCTGATGAGCATTTAATGCAGACGAATTTTTTAAAATTTCCATGAATGTTAATAACATCGGTGTTGCCGGCTTTTTCGTGAAGTCCGTCAATATTTTGGGTTACAAGAAGATGAAGTTTTTTATTATCCTCAAGTTTTTTTATGAAATTGTGTCCCGGAGTAGGACGGGCTTTTTCACAGCCTTCATAAAATTCAGGGATTGCCTCATAAAACAGATTTGGGTTATAATGAAAATAATTAATATCAAAAAGTTTTTCTGCATCAATGTCTTTTCTTGAATAAAGACCGTCCGGACCTCTGAAGTCGGGAATGCCTGCCGAGGTTGAAATGCCTGCGCCTGTAAGCACTGCTATTCTTTCTGCCTGCTGTATCAGCTCGGCAAGTTTTTCTGCCCCTTCCATATATCTCCAGAAAATAATTCTTATATGTCATTTGCTCATTTGCTGATAAATAATCAAGCGCGAAATTGACTTAATTGAAATTGTGATGTAAATATTATTAGTATCTTGACAAATTGGGCATTATAATGATAATGACTATTATAGTCAACATGAAGGATTAATTATGGAACACGAGCATTCGCATCATCACGGAAAACTTCAGGGAAAGAAGCTTATTCTTGTAACACTGCTAAATCTGGCAATAACAGCAGTTCAGGTAATCGGGGGGCTTGTTTCGGGAAGTTTATCTCTATTATCGGATGCTCTTCATAATTTTGCTGATTCTTCGGCAATCTTTATCGCTTTTGCCGCGAATCGAATTAGTCTTAGAAAAGCGAATAAAAAGAAAACGTTCGGGTATAAAAGAGCTGAAATAATAGCCGCTCTTTTTAACAGTTCAATTCTAATTGCAATATGTCTTTTTTTGTTTTATGAGGCATATCTTCGGTTTCGTGCTCCTGAACCGGTAGACGGAAGAATTATGCTGACTGTTGCTTCGTTCGGACTTCTTGCAAATCTTATTTCGATAATTGTTCTTCATTCAGACAAGAAAAAAAATCTTAACATTAAAACAGCCTACCTTCATTTACTCGGAGATACGCTTTCTTCTTTTGCGGTCATTGCCGGAGGTGTTTGCATTTATCTCTGGAATATCGCATGGGTTGATCCGGTTATTACTGTTATTGTCTGCTGTTATATTATATATCATGCGTGGGGAGCTGTCGTTGAAACCATAGACATTCTGATGCACACTGTTCCTGAAGAAATCGATATTGATGTACTAAAAGAGGTGATTGAAAGAATAGACGGTATCGAAAACATTCATCATATTCATATCTGGAAGCTCAATGATTCAAGAATTCATTTTGAAGCTCATGTCAACTTAAAGACAAACATTCGTATGGACGAAATGATGGCTGTCAAAAAATCGGTTGAAGAAGTTCTGATGAATAAGTTTAATATCAGTCATACAACTTTACAGTTTGGTTATAATTGCTGCGAAAAAGATTCGAGTATACTTGCTGAGTTTTAAAACTTATTTCATTTAACTGGTTTGAGTATGACGGCATTTTTGATATCTGATATTTTAAACATCAGTTTTTCTTTTGATACGCTGCTCATTCCGTTTTTTGTCAGATAGGCACTTTTCGAAAATCCCATATCTGCAATATTTGATGAGTAATAATAGAGGTAGTAGTTTAGGTTTGAATCCTTATCGTTAATATCAATTCTGAATTCGGCAGAATTTTTTCCGACAGGTATGAAAACTCTGTCCGTGTATTTAATCCTCTCTTTATCTGCAGTGGAACATAATTCGATTGATACGTAACATCCCTTGGCCGGGGCAGGGATATTTTCGGGAAGCGTAAAAGCACCTGATATGAATTTTGATTTTGCTTTTATTTGAAGAGATAATCCCGTTATATCGTCTGAGTTAAGGTCAATAGTCTCTGCGTTATGAATTTCTGCTATTGTTGAATCTTTCGAATAATATGACTGTTTTATGAAATTTGTATTCGGATCATGATTTATTCTTAAGCAGATATATGGGCTCTTTGAATCACGGTTTAAATGGGTGATGAAAAATACCGAATTTTTGCCTTCAGGTATGCAGAATCTGTTTCCGTTTATATCTCCTATTATACCGCCTTCAGGTGCTGACTGACCTATTGGCAGTTTTAACGTTCCAAATAATCGGATTCTGTCTTCACGGCGTATTAATTTTTTATTAACTATATCTCTCGAATCAAAAATAAATTCTTCATCTGCAGATTCATATTTTTCTCCGCTATCAAGAATATGGTCGATGCCCTTATCGGAATCAATATTCTGTGCGTCAGAAAGAAGAAACCAGCCGTATGGAGGCCATTTGCTTTTTACCGCAGTCCATGTCGGATCAATATTGTAATATTTACCGTGAAGCATGACCTTGAGCCAGAGATGACCTTTTTTTCGTACAACTACAAAACTCTTTAATCCGGCTGCATTGAAGAGTTCGTTCAGACCACGGGCGAAGCCGACGCAATCAGATTGATTGTGAATGAGGGCAGTATATGCATCTGTTTTATTGTTAAATTTTCCATAATTGACTCTGTCAGAAATGTATTCGTGAAGAATGAGAACTTTTTCGAAGTCTGTCATTTCGGATTTAATATACATGCTGACAATATGCGAAGCCTTTTTTCGGCTTATTGCGTTTCGTTCGGATTTTGATTCGGGATCCGCAGCCGAAATGGTTGCTGTGGATAGTGTAAATAGTATTAGCAGAATTATCTTATTCATTATAACTACCCTAAATTATAAATAGCATTTTTACAACAGAGAAGCAAGATAAAAATAGGATAACATGATAATGAGTATCAATATTAACTTGACAGAATGAAGTTCTTTTTATCTGATGTCTTCGCGGTCGGTTTATGTCAAAATTCCGGCTTAAATAGAAGAGGACGGAGTTTTATTATAATGTTCGGCATTGAAAGTTTAGAAAATTATTCTTCCGGCGCGGTGTTGGATGTTGCCCGAATTGACGCAGTTGACAGTGTCCGGCAAAAATTATATTCGATGGGAATTATGCCGGGTAACTCATTAAGAATTATAAGCGGAAGTTTTGCACATCCGTATCTTTTGGAAACATCTGTTTCAAGAATCATTCTTGATTATTCTACCGTAAAAACGATTAAGGTTTATAAGCCGTGAATATGAGTATAATAGAATATTTTACATCATCAAGATTTCTATTTGTTTCATTTATTTTATTCTCTTTTTATATTTACCGAAAAATGGAATATCCGTCAAAACAGAACGGACTATTAAACGGTATGCTGGTTGTTCTTTTTCTTACAGAAATCATGTCCTTGTTAGGAATGGATTTTCTTATTATAATACTTCATTTGGGATTTGTGATTACAGTTTCTATATTTTCGGCGGTATATTCTAATGCGCGGATAAAAACAAATATTGTTGATGATATAGCGATTATTGTTCTATGTGCATCTGCAATAGACCTTGTGTTTAAGATATTTCCGTATAGTTATATTAATTATTTACGTTTATTCTTGATGTGTTTTATCATAATTATAATAGCCGGAAATCTTATACGTAATGATAGATTCTGCCGAAGCAAAGAATTGAATGTATTCAATTATGGTATTCTTCCATGCATGATATTCTATCATTTTGTAAATTCTGTGACATATTTCAGGTATTCATTTGTTTTCGTTCTTCCTTTGATATATATTCTTACAGCGGTGATCGGAATTATTTCTGTATATCGTCGGCATAAATATTTTGATGAGCTCATAAAATCCCAGAATGACGATATTGCTTTGGCATTCGGATTTACTGAAAAGATACGTAATGAAATCATTTCATCAGGTTCTTCCGGTAAAGTTTTGGATTCGATATTGCTTTCATCAATGCCTGCTATTTCTGCAGAAGGCGGAGCAGTTTATCTTTTCGACGATGCTTCCTTTTTAAAAAAGGTATCTGCTTCCGGAAAATATATTTCTATTTATGAAATTGAAAATTTTAGAAAAGAAAAATCAGAAAATTCAAATGCTATATCCGATTCGCTCTCTCAAGGCCATGCATTTTTTTCGTATGATAACTACAAAGACAAACGTCATGAAGTTAGAAAATATTCGAGAATTGAATCACTTTCGGTTAATTCAATTATAATTATGCCCGTGAAGACATCAGATAAATATTATGGTGTTTTTGTTTATCAAAAAATCAGTCATGGAAGAAATTTTTCAGAATTAGATTTGCGCCGTGCAGAAACTTTTGCCGATTTCGCTGCAATTGCGATTGCGAATATAGATTTTCATAAAGAGATTCTTTTTAAAAATGAAATCGAAAAAGAGATAAGCATCGCGGCTGCAATTCAAAAAAAACTTTTGCCAAAAAATTTCGGATTATTTGATAACTGCATTATAGAAGGATATACAAAACCTGCCCGGGGCATTAGCGGAGATTATTTTGATTTTTTCCGTATAGGCGGCGGTAAGGTCGGTTTTGTTATTTGCGATGTCGCGGGAAAGGGAGTTCCGGCTTCTTTAGTCGCGGTGATGATAAGAACAATTATTCATATTATAAAAGATAAAATTTCCGAAAGTGCTACGATGCTGGATTACGCGAATCTTGGTCTGACGGGGCATGTCGGAATCGACCGTTATGCAACAATGAGTTCTCTGATTATTGATAATAACAGCGGAAGACTTGATTACTCTAATGCGGGGCATCATCCATGCATTCTTTGCCGCAGCAATCAAGAAAACGTTGAAGAAATTGAAGCTGAAGGTTTTCCGGTCGGAATCACGACTGAGAAAAAATATAAAAGTATAAGTATTTCTCTGAACAAAGGAGACAGGCTTATTTTTTACACGGACGGTGTTACAGAAGCTATGAATAAAGACGGGGTGCAGTTTTCTGTAAACAGGCTGAAAACAATTATAAATACTTTAAGACATTTGTCTCCTTCTGAACTTGTTTCGCATATCCGTTCTGAAGTTGATAAGCATGCTGCAACTATGCCTCAGCATGACGATCAGACAGTTGTTGTAATTGAATATCTGAAATAGAGAGGTTGTTTATATGGAGTACCGTATTGAAAATATTAGTGATTGCAGAATTGTATATTTGAAAGGAGATCTTGATCTTTATACTACAGTCAAATTCAGAGAAATAATCGGAGAGGACGGTGAACACTCCGAATCTAATTATATCATAAACCTTAAAGATGTAGGATATATTGATTCGTGCGGAATCGGTGCACTCCTTTTCTTCTTTAGTACGGTAAAGAAAAAAAATTATGAATTCTACCTTACATGTCTCGGTGAAAGTGTTTTTGAAGTTTTGAAGCTGAATCAACTTATTAAATTTTTTCCGGTTTCGGAATCAGTAAGCAGCGCTTTATTTGAAATGAGCGCTAAAGAGAGGGTAAAATGAGCAGATTTATCGGCATTGACAACAATCATATTCTATTTAACAGAGAAAATATGCATTATAAAGAATTTTCAAGCGACTATTCTCTTATACGTTTTTATACTCATTTGATAATGCAGAAAGCCCCTCTTGAAATTAAAGAAGAGCTTATTCTCGAACAGCAGATCAGCGAGCTTATTAAGAACGCTGTTCAGCACGGCAATGGTTGTGACGAAAGCAAAAAAGTCAGGATATGGTTTTCGTTTTCTGTTTCATTTGTTCGTCTAATTGTTGAAGATGAAGGTGATGGATTTGCTGATATTGAGAAATGGAATAGATTTCAAGAGGAACGAATAAAGGCATTTTCTTCATGCGATTTTTCTAAGATGAATGAATATGCTGTTTTTAAAACAGAAAGAAGCGGAAAACATGACGGCGGAAATGCTCTTTTTGCGGCCGTTCAGTATTGGGATGCCGGATTTATTTTTAATTCCGGAAGAAATTGTGTCGCGGTGGGTAAAAATATTGTAGCCCATGGTGAAAGTTTTTTTATTCCGGCATAAATCTATTTCTTTTTGTTCTTTTTCCGGCAATCTCCGCAGACGCCGTAAAGAATATGACAGTGATCATTTAATACAAAATCATTCTTTGCAGCAATCTTCGATTGTTCTTTTTCGATAATGTCGGATTCTATTTCTACAAATTTTCCGCAGTTCTGACAGATGAGATGATCGTGGTGTGAATTTTCTGATACTATTTCATAACGGGTTACGTCGTGACTCATGTGAATTTCTTTGGCGATTCCTGCATCGCACAGAAGTTTTACTGTTCTGTAAACAGTCGCGATACCAATTTCTGGATTTGATTTCTTAACTATGTCGTAAATTTCTTCGACAGTGCGGTGAATATGTTCACTGTCCATTATTTCAAGTATATGGTTTCTCTGAGAGCTGATTTTTAGTCCGCTGTTTTTAACATAGTCATTAAGTTTATCAATTGCTGACATTTTAAACGCTCCGATTTGTGATAAAAATCATTTGAGGCGGTTATCGTCAGGTCAAGACAAAATTTGTCAGGCAATCTTTTCTTTTTTACAGTGATTTTGCTTTCTGCACTTTGCAGTATATCTTGCGCATTGCGGAATCATACCGTATCCGAGCATAATTCCGAGTATGAAATCTTCTTCTGGAGAATATTCATTGAGAGGTTTGTTCCCGAAAAGTCTGATTATATCTACGCAGTTTTTTTCGCCGAAAAAAAGGTTTATCTTAGAATCAGAAACATTTTGTACATAGTATGGAATTTTGAGTTTTTCGAGACGGTCAAGCGCTTGACTTTCTAAGTTTTTTGAAAGAGTATGCAGAATCAGATTTCTGAGACCCTTCTGATATTCATATATATGATGTAGAAATACCTGCATATTGCCACCTTTCTGATGTCAATAATGATAATGAATATCAAAAAAGTCAAGCGAAGTTGTGAAATAATGAGCGTAAAAAAGGATATGCCATAGCGGCTGAAAAAGTCAGAATTATTATAAATGAAAAAATTTCAAGTATTGATGCTGTAAAAAGAAAACTTTTTTCATGCTGTTTAAACTTTAGAAAAACTGCCTTACGCCCAGCGTAGGCAAGATATGCCGACATTGAGATGATGATTCCCATTCCGAATGACATGGATATTATGCCGGCGATTCCTGCTGATGGTATTTCTGCATAAAGAGAAAGAAGCATCAGCATCATTGCACCCGGACATGGAACCATGCTGGTGAGGATGATCATGGAATAAAGATTTTTTGAGTTTTGAGTTCCTGCTGTTGGTACAGTGTTTCTTTTCATTCGTATAATTTTAAGAGCGATTAAAACAACTGAAAACAAGCATATAATTGTGAAAGTTACTCCTTCCATCCATGCGTAAATATTGTCAGCAGATGAAAGCGAAATGATAGTCTTTTGAATTATGTATAGAACAGCGATTACAAATAGACTTGTTCCCGCGTGAATTCCTGAAGACAGGAAGCCCGCAGCCGCTGGTTCGAAAGGAGTAGCGCGGCGTGAAAGGAAAAGTGAAAAAAGAATAGTTTTTCTGTGTCCGGGACCTGCTGCATGAAAAATTCCGTACAAAAAAGAAAAAGCTATGAGATAAATGAAAAAATTTTTGTTTTCGCTGTTTTTTGCATTATAAATTATTTCAGAAATTTTGTCCCGGTATTCAAACTGCAGTTTTATAAAAGTGTTTTGTCCTGATGAATATACGGGAGGCGGTGCTGCATTTTTTGAATCGTCTTCTGTGAAAAACGGATTAGCAGAAGCAGAAAAACTTAATATCAGAAATAGCGATGTAAGATATATTTTTTTCATAATTATTCGAATATTATATGAACTTCTTCGGGGTATGCTGTTTCTAGCCCCGGTTTCCATTTTTTATAAATTGTCATATCGTCAGACGCTCCTGCCGGGTTATAATAGACAGGATACTTTTTGTTTGCTGATATTTTAAATTTTGGAGCTGTTCCTGATTTTTGGTTGATTTTAACAGCGTCTTTGGCGTACTCCGTTGCGCAGTAAAAAGAACGGTCGAAAACAGCTACATAGAAATCGTCATCATATTTTCCTTTTTCAAAAGGAATGAAGAAGCTGTAGAATAGAATTCCGTTTTTTATTCTGGCACTGAAGGAGTTAACTTTAATGGGGTTTTTTCTTTCTGCACCTTTTCTTATAAATACAAAATAGCCGTAGTTTTTTAGGTTGCTGAAGGCTTTAACTTCTATTGTATTAATTTCTTTATCATCAAATGTTCCGTCTTTGTTTTTGTCGAAACCGCTTATTATTGATGCGCTGAAATAACGGTCGAACATCCATTCGATTGTACATCCGGTACATTCTCTGCCATTATATTCAAATGTAATGTTTGATGTAATTTTTACATGAGGATGAGAGAAAATGGAAAAAGGAAGTGAGAAAAATAACAGAGTAAGCAATAACTTTTTAATCATAACTTATATCCCGAACAATTCTTATTTTCCAAATTAATCTCCGCAAAAGAACTGTCAAGATAAAGATTGTCGTTGAAGTGGTTTCTTTATAACAAAGTTTTAACTTGCTTTTTGAGATATTGATGCTATGATAAAATAAATAGATTATTGATAAGGGAGGTTATCATGGATCAAAATACAGTTAATGTGCCAATGCCGAGGATTGGCGAAAAAGCTCCGTCTTTTAAAGCCGTCACAACTCAGGGTGAAATAAATTTTCCTGAACAGTATGCTGGTAACTGGGTGATTCTTTTCAGTCATCCGGCTGATTTTACTCCGGTGTGCACTTCTGAATTTATGACATTTGCAACTATGGAGCAGCGCTTCGCGGATGCGAATTGCAAGCTTGTAGGTCTATCTGTGGATGGACTTTACAGTCATATTGCATGGCTTAGAACTATTAAAGAAAAAATCGAATACAAGGGCATGAAAAATGTAGAAGTTAAATTTCCCCTAATCGAAGATATTACGATGGAAGTTGCGAAGAAATACGGAATGATTCAGCCGGGCGAAAGCAATACTAAGGCTGTGCGCGCGGTCTTCTTTGTTGATCCTAAGGGAATAATCCGGGCAATAATTTATTATCCTCTTAGTCTTGGAAGAAACTTTGAAGAGCTTTACCGTTCATTGATTGCCATGCAGACAGCAGACGCTTTTTCAATTGCAACTCCTGCGGATTGGCAGCCGGGTGATGAAGTCATAGTTCCGACAGCGGGTTCATGCGGTGTTGCAAAAGAGCGCATGGAATCGAAAGGTGAGATGCACTGCTATGACTGGTTCTTCTGTACCAAGAAGCTCGATAAGGAAACAGTATTAAATACTATTTTAAAAAAGAAATAGTAACATGATGCGCCCGTTACTTGTGCGGGCGCATTCATGTTTTTTCCCGGCAAAAACTTCTTATAATAATTTCCGTTTATGGCGAAACTGAATTATAAGTTTTTGCGAGGATAAAATGGCTGAATGGTTACTGGTTTATGACGGCGATTGTCCTATGTGCCGTAAATTTATTCAGATGATTGCCCGGTTTGACAGGGATAAAATGATAGATCCCATTTCATTTTCGGATTTCGCGGATAAGACTGACAAATTCACATACGAAGAGCTTGAAGAGGACATTCATCTCATCAGTAAAAATGGCGAGATTTTAAAAAAGGGTGAGGCAATTCATAAAATGATAAGCATTCTTCCTCCTTTGAAACCGTTTAGGTGGATGCTTGAGGGGAAACCCGGCAGAAAGTTTTCTGATCTTTTTTATTTTTCTTCAAAACGACTGCGCAGATGTATGAATTGCCCGCACGACAAAAGAGAAATCAGAAGGGACTGATAATATGATTGATTATTTTCATATATCTGCATAGGATTTGCTGATATGAATAAAAGAAGCATATATATATCTGGCAAACCTTCTTTAAAAAGAATTGTTTATCAGATAGTTTCCGAAATGCCTGGAATCACCTGTCCTGATTCTGTTATGTCGTCTGATATGATTGTTTTCTGTGCAGATAAAGATTATGGTATTTCATCCATTCCCAAACAGGATATTGACGCGCTGAAAAAGGGGATTCCGGCAATTCTGCTTTCATACGGCGCTCCTTTTTCAACATTGCTCGATTTTGTCAGAATTGGAGTATTCAGCTTCATCAGTCTGCCTGCAAATGCTTCCCATGTCAGAAATGAAATATCAAGAATTATATCATATGATTCTGCCTGCAAAGGTGAAGAATATGACCTTGAACTCGATACCGAGAATAATTCTGTGCACATAAAATTTAACTGCAAATCGATATCGAATTTTATTATTTCATCACTAAACAATATTCATGAGCAGGGAGCTCTTGTTGCTCGGCTTATGTCGCGGCGCGGAAAAATTCAGGATGAATATTCTCACCCGATGGATTTTCCCGAAGAAATTTCGGATGAAGAGAATGCTATAAGAAAAAAAGTGTTGTCTGCTATAGATGAAGACCGAGTTCTTGTGAATTATCAGCCGATTATATCTCTTTCCTGCAAAAAATGTACTGGGTTTGAAGCATTATCAAGAATTGTTTCTGAAAACGGTGAAATCATTCCGCCGGATCTTTTTATACCTGTTGCGGAAAAAAGCGGAATCATCGGACATCTGACTCGTCATATGATAAAGAAAGTATGTTCGGATATCGCCGAAGGAATCAAACTTGGATTTCCTGATGAGTTCAGGATAAGTGTTAATATTTCTGCAAAAGAATTTCTGAATGAGGACATAGTAGATTTTATTGAGAATGAAGTTTCAGTTAATTCAATTAAAACGAAATATCTTGCTTTTGAAATTACCGAAAGTGCCTTTATGGAAGACATGGCTAAATCAAATATTACTTTGCTGCGCCTCAAAAAAGACGGTCATCTCATTTACATGGACGATTTCGGAACAGGTTATTCTTCGCTCAGCTATCTACAGCACTTTCCGGTTGACATCATTAAGATCGATAAGTCATTTGTGAAGTGGATGCATGTTGATGAGCAGAGTGAACATATAGTGAAATCAATAGTCGGTCTGGCGCACGGTCTTCAGATGAAAATTGTTGCAGAAGGAGCTGAAGACGCAGAGCATGTTTCGATGCTTTCCGAATTCGGATGCGAATATTCTCAGGGATATATTCATTCAAAGCCTATTCCTTTTGCCGAAGCCGCTGATTTTATTAAGAATTATTCTCTCGAATAAATATGCAGGCAGTCTGTTTCTTTGTTGTTTTTCAGCTGACTGACGGACTGTTTCTGCCGATAATAACAATAATAAGAGGATTTTATGGCAAAAATTATGATAGTTGATGATTCAAAATTTATGAGGGGAATTATCCGTTCTGCGCTTGAAGAAGGCGGGCATACTGTTATTGCCGAAGCCGAAAACGGGAATGAAGCAGTTGAATTTTATAAAGAACATAAACCCGATGTTGTGACAATGGACGTAACTATGTGGGGAAAGGACGGAGTGGAAGCTCTCGAAGATATCACGAAATTTGATTCAGATGCAAAGATTATAATGGTTTCGGCTTTAAATGAAACTACGATGAAGGGAACACGTACAAGCGTTAATGCCAAGGCTTATCTGACAAAACCCTTTACGAAAGATCAGCTTCTTTCGGCTGTAAACAGTCTGATATGAGTGCTGATTACTTAAGACTCTATGAAAAGGATTCGGATTCGGATTCTGCTTTTTATCTGAGTCACGGCGGAATATATTATTATATTTCAAACTCCGATAAGTATTCCCTTAAAGGACAGAATTTTATTATCGGAGCTTCTGAGCTGATTATGTCAAAAGCGATCGGTCAGCCTGTGTTAAGGCAGGAAACCGTTCTTCTTGACAAGGATGCTTCTGTAAAAAAAATTCCTGCTGATAAGTTTTACGAAAGTCTGAATCAGTTTTCATTTATAATGAATCTGTCTATGGTAATTGCGCGCCAGGTGGTTCTGACAAATAAGATAATTCAGGAAAACCGCAAGCTTTTGACTGCCGAATCTAAATCTCCCCAGCAGGTTTGTCTTGAATATTATAAAATAATATCAGTAATTCTTGAAGAGTATGAAAAACGTAAGCTTCCATGGCTCAAGGATATTCTTTCGAAGTACCACGCTAGTCTTGTTTTTAAAAAGGGAGAAATTTATTTCAAAACTGCTCAGCCTGTGAAGATTGAATCTGCCGCATCATTTTCGGATAAGATGATAGAATATCCGAAAGCTGCAGTTATTTTCTCAGAAGGGGAACTCGGGCGTGAAATGTTTATTCTTCAAAGAGGATCGGTAGAAGTTCTTATCGGAGATACCCGTGTTGCGGTTATTGATGAACCGGGAAGCGCGATTGGTGAAATCGCTCTTCTTCTCGGTGAAAATAGAAGCGCTACACTCCGTGCCATGAACAATGTAGTTCTGACTAGGATTACCCAGAAAGATCTCAAAGATATTTCCGGAAGTGACAGTTGTCTGTTTTTTGAAATAGCCAAATCTCTTTCACAGAAGCATATTAATAATATCGCGAGCATTCATTCAATAAATGAATCAGTAATTTCGAGAAATCTTGGTTACGATGACGAAGAATTGCGTAAGAAAAAGCAGAATGATCAACGCGCAGAAATGGAGCTTTCAAGTTTGAAGAAAGTCATATCTGATACCTTTTTTAAAAAGGATGCTTTTTTTCTTAAGGAAAGGATCGGCGATTTGATTGATTAAATAATCAGATCCAGTCTTTCCATTTAAAGATGTAGTATGTTCCGACTCCGAGACCAATTAATCCGATAAGAAATAGAAAATAAGAGACCGGCCAGTTTTCAGGCCCTGTCATCATCGACCATTCACTCATTCCGCCGATACCTGTAATCATTGTCAAAGGCATGAATATTGTGGTAATGACTGTGAGTCGTCTCATGACAGAACTCAGTTTGTCGCTTGCGATTGAGTTTCTTGCCGTAATCATGACTGTGAGAATTTCTGAATAAGTGCGAGAAAGATTTCTGCACTGATTATTTTCGATAATCATATCGTCGAGAAGTTCTATGTTTTCTTCCGTGAATGAAAACTTGTTCGAATAAAATTTAATTTTTTCAATAACTGAGGAATTTGAATTTATTCCGGTTAGATAATATACCAGAGACTTTTCGAGAGTATAGAGATGCATCATATATTTACTGTCTGTGCTGGATTCAATCTTCTGCTCAATTGAATCCGAAATCATATTGATAACTTTAAGGTGTCCCAGAAAATGCGAAATTGTAGAGTATATGAGTTTAAGAAAAGCTTCATTTAGAGAGTCGACTTTTTGAGACTGTTTGTCTTCAAACATTTGAATCTCGTCCGGCTGGACGATTACTATTCTGTCTTTGAAATAAAAGACTCCGAATGATGTTACTTTGAAAAGCAAATTGTCATTTGTTGAATAGTTCTTAGGTCTTTTAAAAATTACGACTGTATGGTCTTCCTCAAATTCAAGACGGCTGATTTCGTCCGGGTCAAGTGCCGAATTGAGATTATGTTCGTCAATATTGTGTTTGTTAAGCAATTCTTCTTTTTCTGCATGATCGGGATTGAGATAAATGATAATCTTGCCATTTTCATCGGAAGGACTAATTCTGCCTTCCGCAATTGTCAAAAATTTTTTCATGCCGATACCCTTTGCCGGAAGTATGGAGTATTGCCTGCCTGCAAGCTTCGTAAAGCTAAAGATAACACTATATTACGTCAAGGCTAATATTTACTGTAATTATTTTACGAATATGCTGTAGTTAAAAACTCAGATCATTGGACGGTTTATTGAAAATTTGCTTGTAAGAGCTTTCTGTACATTGAAACTTGCCTGTATTTGTATTTCCGGAGGTTATTGTGAAGATTTCACCTTTTTTGAGGCGGGCATTGCTGATTGCTATCGCAGTTCTTTTTATTTTTCTGGGTCTGGCCGGGCATTTTTTCGGCATTCATCTGCCGGAAAAAATTGAAAGTACAGTTGATATTGTTCTTTTAATTGCTGCTTTCGTTATCTTTTTCAGCGGAAGAAAAAAGGCTGATGATAAATAAATCGTTTAAAATTCCGGTGTTCATTTTGATGCCGGTGTTTTTTATGATTTTGTTTCTGTGGATTACTCCGTACATCTTTTCATATGATGATAAGATATATTCTTCGGCCGATGCGGTTTCATCATGTGATATGATCGTACTTTTCGGTGCGAGAGTTTATTCTAACGGAGAACTTTCTCCGGTTGTGCGTCAAAGAGCCGAAGCGGTATGCCTTCTTTTTCAGAAAAGAAGCGTGACAATTCTTGTAAGCGGAAACGGAAAGCATGAAGTTGATTCTATTTCTAAATTTCTTGCTGAGAAAAATATCCCTTCAGAATTTATCAGAAAGGATTATTCCGGATGCGATACCCATGATACCTTGAAGACGCTAGAGAAATACAAAAGCGGAAAAATTACAGCAGTATCGCAGGGATTTCATCTTTATAGAATAATTGACATGGCATTTGATCACGGGCTTGATGTTGCCGGATTTGCTGCTGATAAAGCGGTTCCTTATAATGAAAAAATTGCTTTTCATGAGAAGCTTTATGTGCGCATTCAAAGACGTTTTCGCAACGCACTGCTTTTCTGGATTTACAGGCTGAATATGTATGACAATGCATCTGCATTATATAACGATTGAAACTCAGCACATTTGTTTCTGAAAATGCGCTGAAAAAACAGGAATTGTTTCCCGGAGATTTACAAACGGTTTAATGATATGAATATAAATGAATCACTTGATTTTAAAGAGATAACTTCAAAGATATCCGAATTTATTAAAACGGAATACGGTTCTGCCGAACTCGCTTCTTTTTCACCTCTGGTTCTGGAAGAAGCGCAGAAAAGAATGAACATGATTAAAGAAATCATGGATTTTAGGATCGGGTTCGAGCGGATTGCTGTTTCTGAAATTGAAAACATAGATAAGGCTGTCGCGCGGATTTCAAAAGGAAGCGAAGTCGGTCTTGAGGATATTTTTCAAATACGCCGTGCCGTAATAGCTTCGGAAATTTTAAGACGGCAGATTTCATCGCATAAAGAATCGCTTCCGCAAATATCCTCTGATGCGGATCTTTATTTCTCTGATATTTCGTCTGTTAAGGATTATCTTTATTCGGTTCTTACTGATTCGGGCGAGCTCGTTGTTGAAAAGTTTCCTGCGCTAAGGCGCCTTCAGCACGAAATCGATTCTCTGAAGAAACAGATATTGTCCCAGCTTTCCAGGATTATGAATTCACCTGCGTATGATAAGCATCTTCAGGAAAAGGTTCATGATACGAGAAGCGGAAGATTCGTGATTCTTCTGAAATCCAGCTCGAGAGGAGCAATGCAGGGTTCGATTCATGACGTATCGAATTCTATGCAGACGGTGTATTTTGAGCCGGATGAAATACGTGAACATAATTCTCTTTACGCTTCAAGACAGTTTGAATACGGCATAGAGATTTCAAAAGCTGTCGCAGAAATTGCCCAGAAAATATGTGATAATGCGGAAGAAATAAGATCGAACGCACATGTCTATGGGAAAATAGATTTTTTGAATTCGCTCGCTGTTTTTTCAGAAATAATAAAAGCAGAGAAGCCTCTCATTTCTGATGAAAATGAAATTATATTATATTCCGCGAGACATCCTCTTCTTTATTTGATGAATAAAGACGGCGTGGTTGCGAACGATATTATTCTTGATAATACAAATTGCGGTATGGTTATTTCGGGAGCTAATGCCGGGGGGAAAACCGTTGTTCTTAAAACGGCAGGGTTATGCGCACTCATGGTCAGGCACGGTTTGCTGATACCCGCATCACCCGATTCAAAAATATCATTTTTCGATAATATATATGCCGACATAGGCGACGATCAGAGCATATCGATGTCGCTTTCGACATATTCCGGTCAGATAAAAAATCTGACGGATATGATAAATTCTCCTGCCGGAAAAACCCTGATACTCGTTGATGAAATTATTTCGGGGACTAATCCGCATTACGGAGCGGCTCTTGCAAGAAGCGTATTGGAAGAATTCGCGAATAAGAATTTCAAATTTATAGTTACAACTCATTATCCCGAACTTAAAAAAATGGCGTCTGAAGATTCGCGCTTTATGAATGCTTCTGTTCTTTTTGACCCCGAATCGCTTAAGCCGACGTTTATTTTGAAGCGTAATCTTCCGGGAATGAGCTATACTTTTGAAATTGCCGATCTTATGAAAATGCCCGGGCATATTATATCCCGTGCAAAAGAGGTTGCCGGTTCGGATGATCTTAACGCGGATGCTTTGCTTGAGAAGCTTCACAGGTATGAGACAGAGCTTGCCGCAGAACGTGACGCCGTTGCAGAAATCAGAAAGGAATTACTTGAAAAGATTTCAGCCAATGAAGAGCTTGAAGCCAAGCTCAAGCAGGCTGTTCGTGAAGCAAAGGAAGCAAAGGGAATTGAGTTTATAGAAGAACTCAAAACTGCCCATGAAAGAATACAAAACAGAATTAGAGAACTTAATCAGCTTACCTTGAAGGACGCAGAAAAAATCAGGGATGAAATAGTCTCTGAAAAGAAAAAGACAGAAGAGAGTATTCTTGATATCCGCAAAGATTTTTTCGAAGACAAATATGAAAAATTCAGTCCTGAAAAATGCCTTAACGGTTCGACTGTTTTTGTAATACCTCTCGAAGCAGAAGGAATTGTCGAATCCATAGATGTGAAGAATAAGAAAATCAATGTAATTTTCGGAAATTCAATCCGTTCAAAATATTCCTTCAAGGACGTTTTTGCCGTTAAGGGCAGATCGGAACCGCGTCAAAGTTTTCAGGCGCGGCCGGTAAGTATTGAGCCTTCGGATATTCCGCTTACCATTCAGACTTCTTATAATACAGTTGATCTTCGCGGAATGCGCGTTGACGAAGCATTGTCGAAACTCGATTCTGATCTTGATTCAATGATGGCAAAAAGCATTAAGACTGCGGTTGTTATTCATGGTCATGGAACCGGAGCTTTGAAGGAAGCGGTCCGCAGTCATCTCAAGTTCAGTTATTATGTTTTGAGCTCAAGGAGCGGTCAGCAGGGTGAGGGCGGTGACGGAGTCACAATTGCGGCTTTAAAGTGAAAAAATATACTTTACAAATATTTAATAGACTTAAGAATATGTTAAGTCGATAGATTTGAAAATATGCCCGAGGGCGTTAAATAAAGGAGAAAAATATGGCTTATAAAATAGCTCTTTATCCCGGAGACGGAATTGGTCCCGAGGTTGTTGCAGAAGCAGAAAAAGTAATTAAAAAAGTGAAGCTTGACTGCACGACAACAAAATTTGACTGGAACTCATCGCTTTATGCTAAAATCGGTCATTGCGCGCCGGAAGATTTTATAGAACAGTTGAGAGGATTCGACGCGATTCTTCTCGGAGCTCTCGGAAATAAGGATAAGGCGCCTGAACACGTTGCAGTTGAGCCTCTTCTTATGATGAGAAAAAACTTCGATCAATATGTAAATATCCGTCCGTCGGTTCTTCTTCCTGGAGTCGGCACACCGCTTAAAGATAAAAAAGAATTTGATATTGATCTAGTATGTATCCGCGAAAACACTGAAGGCGAGTATACAACTCTCGGCGGAAGACACTATGTCGGAACTCAGCAGGAATGCGCAATGCAGATCAATTATTTTACGCGAATCGGCGTTGAAAGAATTATCCGTTATGCATTTGAAACAGCCAAAAAACGCGTAAAGAAACATGTAACAAGCATTACAAAATCGAATGTTCTCAAATACAGCATGGTTATGTGGGATGAAATTCTTGAAGAAGTTGCAGCAGATTATCCGGATATCAAATACACTAAAATGTATGTCGATGCAGCCGCAATGAATCTTGTAAGATGCCCTGAGACTTTTGATGTTATTGTAGCGTCTAATCTTTTCGGCGACATCCTAACGGATATTTCAGCTATCGTTACAGGCGGAATAGGTTTTGCCGGAAGTGCGAATCTTAATCCTACGCGTGAAATGCCATCGATGTTTGAGCCTGTTCATGGTTCTGCACCGGATATAGCCGGTCAGCAGAAAGCAAATCCAATAGCTGCAATCATGAGCTGTGCTATGATGATTGAATTTCTCGGCGAGAAAGAAATTGCCAAGAAAATTGAAGCTGCCGTAATAGAACATCTTAAGGATGATAAAATTAAAACTCCTGACAGAGGTGGAAACAACAAGACAAGTGAAGTCGGTGATGATATCGTTGCCAGACTCTGATTGATGCTTAATTGTTTTAAAAACAGAATGAACAGAAGGGACGGTTTATCCGTCCCTTTGTTATTTGAGATTTCCGGTCATTTCTGCGGCAACTTTACTCAATTCATGACTTCTGAAAGGTTTATGGATGAAGGCGTTCAGTCCGCTTTTTTGGAGTTCGTTTAAATCACGTGATTGAATAAAGCCTGATGCTATAATGATTTTTGCATCCGGATTGATTTTTTTTATTTCGAAGAAACAGTCGCGGCCGTTCATAACAGGCATTATCATATCAAGAGCAACAAGATCGATTTTGTCCTTTTCGTTTTTATAAATTTCAAGTGCCTTTGCTCCATTTTCGGCGAGAATTACTGTATAGCCGAATTTTTCAAGAAGTCCTTTTCCCACCTTTCGCATAACTTCTTCGTCGTCTGCAAGCAGAATTGTTCCGTGTCCCGTGTATATTGCTTCGTTTGTACTGGCGTTTTCGGCTATCTCTTCGCTTAAAGGAAGAATTATTTTGAAAGTTGTTCCTTCGTTAATTTTGCTTGAAACAGTTATCGCTCCGTTATGCTGTTGAATAGTTGCATAGGCGGCGGCAAGTCCGAGTCCTGTTCCTGAGCCTTGTTTTTTGGTGGTGAAAAAGGGATCGAATATTTTATTGATGTCTTCAGGTTTTATTCCGCAGCCCGTATCCGTGACTGAGATTTCTATGTATGTTCCGGGATTAAGATCGAACGGACTTGATTCGCATTCATCTTCGGACATATTTTTGCAGCGTGTTGAAAAATAGAGAATACCTCCATTAGGCATTGCATGAGATGCATTTATTCCAAGATTTAAAAAAACGTTTTGAATCTGTGTCGGATCGCCCAATATGATGCCGGACTCAGCATTAAATTCTGTTTGGATGATAATACGTTTATCGACGGTATTTTGAAGAAGCGATATAGCGCTTATTATTGCCTGATGAATATCAGTCGGAACGGATGCCGCCGCCTGACGCCTTGAAAAGGCAAGTAGTCTGTTGGATAGTTCTGACGCATGTGCCGCGGATTTTATTATTATATCAATATCGCCGGTTATTTTCGGATCATCGGTGATTTCGGACAAACGCATTTGAAGAAGTTCAGCGCCGCCGATTATGCCTGCAAGCATATTATTGAAATCGTGTGCGATGCCGCCTGCGAGACGGCCGATTGCATCCATTTTTCTCGAATGATTCAACTGCTCCTGAATTGAATATTCTTTAGTCATATCCCTGAAAACAAGAACGGCTCCCGTGATTACGCCGTCTTCATTTTTGATCGGAGCTCCCGAATCAGCAATGCGGTATTCTTTTCCGTCACGGCTTATTAAAAGAGTGCTGTCGGTGAATTCAATTATTTTACCCGAAGATATTATTTCTTTTGCCGGATTTGCTATTTCTTTTCCGGTATGACTATTTAATATTTTTAAAACTTCAGACAGTTGTTTTCCTTCTGCTCCTTGGCTTTTCCAGCCGGTGAGTTTTTCTGCAACGGGATTAATTCTGGTAATTATACCCTCTGTATCAGTTGTGATTACGGCATCACCTATTGAATTTAGAGTGATTCGCAAATTTTCTTCATTCTCGCGGAGCATCCTGTGCGACTCGCGTATCTCATTGTCTGATCTTATTCTTTCAGTGATATCGCGTGCGGCGGCGAATATAACTGAACCGCGCGGGGTGGATTTCCATTCGATGTGGCGGTATGAGCCGTCTTTAGCTTTGTAGCGGTTCACAAAATTTACCACTTCTTTCTGTTCTGCAAGATCCGAAAGTACTGCTAGTGTTGAATCAATGTCATCGGGATGGACAAAATCAAGAAACTGTTTGTTTTCGAGTTCTTCAATGGTGTAGCCGAGTACCTGCGACCATTGTTTGTTGACACGCAGAAAATTACCTTTTGTGTCGGCGATGCAGAATAGATCGAGAGCAAAAGAGAAATACTGTTCAAGCTCTTCAGATTTGCTAATGAGTTCTTTTTCTACACGTTTTCTTGAAAGTAGCAGTTTTGTCAGAGTTATAATCAAAATTATAAGAATAAGAAAAACTGCAGTTGAAACCAGAACAAGCCCGGTGTACCTTTCGAAAAATGAATGTTTTCTATTGATGATTATACTGTTTTCGGGCAAGGCTGAAAGGGGTATTGAAAATCTTTCGGCGGCATCGGCATCGAACATGAATTTATTTCTGCTTTCAGTCTGAACTTTTATCTTTGATGCATTAATTCCGTATTTTATAATTTCAATTGCTTTTTCGGCAGCGTATGTTCCCTGAATAACACCGCTGTTCGCTTTGCCTCCGAGTACACCAAGACCGATATTGGAAGCTGATGTGGAAATGACCGGCACAGGGCAATTCTCTGCTATAATCGGATAACTTTCGGTGTTCAGATAAGTTTTACCTGTCTTATCCAAATACCATGCCGGAGCTATCGCGACGGCATCCGGCGGAAGTTTTTTTAGTTCGGCAATAAGTTCTTCCGTCGAAAGATTTTCACCGTTTAGATAAATGTAAGATATATCGGGATTGGATTTTTCTGTCAGGGCTATTTCGGCGCGGGTTCCCAATCCTGTCGGAGTGCCGTCAGTTATCGCAGCGATATATTTAGTTTCAGGGAAAAGCTTTTTTATAAGATCAATATTTCCGGGGATGTCCAGGTTCTCAATTATTCCGGTAAAATTATCGGGAAGATTTTCGGTTGATTTGATGTCATTTACTCCGCAGAAAATCACAGGAACGCCCCGGAAAATATTATCTCGGTATTTTTTTAAAAGATCAAATGCAGCATCATCGGAGACGATGATTGCGTCCGGCGCGTTATAAATATATTTTGATTCGAGCCGTTTCAGAAAAGCATTTATATTGGAATAATCCGGAAAGCGTTTTGAATCCATGTATTCAATGTATATTTCTGCGTCAGGATATTCCTGCCTGATTGTTCTGAGCGCAGAATCAACTATTTCATCAGTCCAGTGAAAATTTTGGTGATACGAATTTATTATGAGAATATGGCTGTGTTTAGCGCCGGTATTTGCTTCTGCTAGAACCCGTGCCGTTAAAAAAAACATTATTGCTGAAATCAAAGCCGTTATTGTCAGCTTCATACTGCTCCATAATAACATGGTTTAAGATCAATTGTTCAAATAAACTCTGATCTGTTAAATTTTATCATGATTTGACGGCAGTATCAATAAAATTATATCCGGAATCTTGTAATGTATATGAAGAAGCAATAAGCCGTTAGGGGGGATTAAAGTTATTGACTTCACTTAACATATATATAGCACTTGTTTCATGAATATCGAACAGCTTATTGACTATCTTAAGTCCAGCAGCGGCTTCAACGAAAACGTCGTATCATGGAATACCGTACAGGCAAAGGACGCAGTTTATTCTGATTTTCCGGATTACATTGACAAGCGTCTTGTTGATTATTATTCATCTAAAGGCATAGTGAAGCCGTATTCCCATCAGCGCGCGGCTTTTGATAATGCACGCAAAAAAAATGATTTTGTCGTTGTGACTCCGACTGCATCAGGAAAAACTCTGTGTTATAATGTCCCTGTCATAGATGAGATAATAAAAAATCCCGAATCCCGCGCGCTCTATATATTTCCGACAAAGGCGCTGGCTCAGGATCAGATGCACGAGCTTAACCGCATTGTTGAATCGCTTGAACTCAAGATAAAAACTTATACTTTTGACGGAGATACTCCGGCTAACGCGAGAAAATCAATCCGCGAGTCGGGTCATGTAGTTATCACGAATCCCGACATGCTGCACTCGGGGATTTTGCCTCATCATACTATCTGGGTAAAACTTTTTGAAAATCTGAAATATGTTGTTATAGATGAGGTTCATACTTACAGGGGAATTTTCGGATCGCATTTTTGCAATCTGCTTCGCCGCCTTGAGAGGGTCTGCTCTTTTTACGGATCGACTCCGAAGTTTATATTGTGCAGTGCGACAATTGCTAATCCAAAAGATCACGCAGAAGCTCTTACCGGTCGTAAAATGTTTCTGATAAATGAAAGCGGAGCTCCTTCAGGCGAAAAGAATTTCATCATATACAATCCGCCTGTGGTAAATGAAAACCTCGGAATCCGCCAGTCATCGGTCAAACTTTCTGCCGAAATCGCTTCAACATTTATACGCAACAAAATCACTACAATTGTTTTCGCAAAAAGCAGAATACGCGCCGAAATTATTACCAATTACATCAAGGAAAAAACACATGCGCGGCTTGCGGCATACCGCGGCGGTTATCTTCCGGGAGAGCGCAGAGACATCGAACGAAAAATGCGCTCGGGTGAACTTGACGGAATCGTATCTACCAACGCGCTTGAACTCGGAATAGACATCGGTTCACTTGACGCGGTTATTTCAGTCGGATATCCCGGTTCGGTTTCGTCGCTTCTTCAGCAGTTCGGACGTGCCGGAAGAAGAAACTCTTCTTCAATTTCTCTTCTTGTTGCGAACTCATCAGCGCTCGATCAATATATCGCGGAGAATCCTGAATTTCTAACAGGCTTTCCGCCTGAAAACGCGGTGATAAATCCCGACAATCTTTTGATTCTGTTAGATCATATAAAATGCGCGGCATTTGAACTTCCTTTTTCTGAAACCGAACGTTTCGCGCCGCACATTTCGACCACAAAGGAAATTCTCGATTATCTCGAATCCGAAGGAATACTCAAAAACGCATCCGGCAAATATCACTGGATGAATGCGATTTATCCGGCAAACGAGGTTTCTCTCAGAAGCGCGTCGCATGATAATGTTGTCATCGTCGACGCGACATCGGCAAACAAGGTAATAGGCGAGGTCGATCTTTCGAGTGCGCCGACACTGATTCATGACGAGGCGATTTATATTCATCAGGGCAGGCAGTTTTATATTGATAAGCTCGATTGGGAGAGAAGAACTGCATTCTGCCACGAAACCGATTCTGATTATTATACCGATGCTGAATGCAAGACCGACATTCATGTTCTTGCAGATGACCGCAGTATAAAAAGAAAATCTTTTTCAATAAGCTATGGAGAAATAAACATCCGTGAACAGGCGATGCTTTATAAGAAGATAAAATTCCGTACTCATGAAAATATCGGTTCGGGCAAAATTACTTTACCCGAGATTGAGATGCATACATCGAGCTTCTGGATTGATTTCGACGAAGAGTATCTTGATTCGTTCGGAGGAAAAGCGAACTCAGGTGCTCTTCTATATTCAGTCGGCTATATTCTCAAAAATATAGCACCCGTGCATTTATTCTGCGATCCGTCGGATATACGTTCAATAAACATGAGCAAATCTTCGTTCAGTCTGAAGCCGGCACTATTCATTTCCGATTCATCTCCGGGCGGAAGCGGACTCTCCGCGAAGCTTTATGACATATTTGACCATGTCGCGCTTTGCGCGTCTGAACATATCTCGCGATGTTCGTGCAAAGAAGGATGCCCCGGATGTATCGGGCCGTCTGCCGGCGGAATTGAAGGAGTAAAGAAAATTATATGCGCATTGCTCGGAGACCTTGCCTCGGCGTCTGTTGAACAAGTAGATGTGCTTCACTAATTAATTATTGACGTATTTATGCAAATATGATTATTCTGCTGAAAATAAAAAATGATTAAGCGGAGTGAAAATATTTTGCTACACAAGATCATCGCCCATGGTCGCATAATCCGGCACATCTATGCTGGGTATATCTCAAGCCTATAGATGGCAGAAAACATTTCTCAGAATATTACCTAAAAAATGATTTTATGGGAGATATATTCGCAAAAGCTAATTTTAAATATGAGAATGGGAGGTCTGTTAAAAAATGAAAAAGAAGTTATCTATTGTTATGCTACAATTACTAGTTGTCTTGTTTATAACATCGTGTACTCCGAAATGGAGCGGCGAAGTTAGCTTTGCGGTGGAAGGCACAATTTCAGATGTGGATATTGAATATTATACTGATGAAGTGTACAATAATCTGAAAGCTGTCTCTTTGCCGTGGTATTCAGATACTATTTCTGCCGAAGCAGATGATGAAACCGCTAATACATGTTTTATTGAAGTAATCAATAATACTTCGGATACCTCGCCGATTACTGTTAAGATATTTGTTGACGGCGAACTCCGTGCCGAAGAAACGGGTTCGGGCGCGTATTGTACGGTTTCTACAGGTTATACGATTGATGAGTTCGAATAATGAAAATTAAATATGTGTTAATTGTCATTCAATTGATTTTGCTTTTTTTCACTGCATCGTGTACTCCGAAATGGAGCGGAGAAGTAAGCTTTGCAGTTGAAGGTACTATTTCGGATGTGGATATAATATATGAAACAAGAGAGCGCGATGAAAATTTGATTTCAGTTTCTTTGCCATGGTATTCAGATACTATTTCTGCCGAAGCAGATGATGAAACATCCAATACATGTTACATCGAAGTTGTTAATAACACTTCGGATACCTCGCCGATTACTGTTAAGATATATGTAGACGGCAAGCTCCGCGCGGAAGAAACAGGTTCAGGCGCATATTGTACTGTTTCAGCTGGATATCGTATTGATGAGTACGAATAATGAAAATTAAATACACGTTGATTGCTATTCAATTGATTTTGCTTTTTTTCACTGCATCGTGTACTCCGAAATGGAGCGGCGAAGTTAGCTTTGCGGTGGAAGGTACTGTTTCGAATGTGAATATTGAATATTCTACTAATGAAGTGTACGAAAATTTGATTTCTGTTTCATTACCGTGGTATTCTGACGCCATATCCGCTCACGCGGAAGATGAAATTGAAAATGACTGTGATATCATTGTTAAGAATAACACTACTGATTCATCGCCGATAACAGTAAGGATTTATGTGGATGGAGAGCTCCGCGCGGAAGAAACAGGTTCTGGCGCGTACTGTACAGTAGTTGCAAGTTACCGAATATATGAGACTGAATAATGAAAAAAAAATATGTGTTCATAATACAATTATTTCTGATGTTTTTTACTGCATCGTGCACAGCGAAATGGAGCGGTGAAGTAAGTTTCGTTGTAGAGGGTGCTGTCTCTGATGTGGATATAGAATATTCTGCAGAAAATACATATGATATTATAACTTCTGTTTCATTACCGTGGTATTCCGATACTATATCTGCTGACGCAGAAGAGGATAATGATGAATATTGTTATATCATCGTAAAGAATAACACAATAGATACATCGCCGATTACTGTTAAGATATTTGTAGACGGCGAACTCCGTGCCGAAGAAACAGGTTCGGGCGCGAATTGTACTGTTTCAACGGGATATTCAATCGATGAGTTTGAATAATGAAAATTAAATACGCGTTGATTGCTATTCAATTGATTTTGCTTTTTTTTACTGCATCGTGCACAATGAAATGGAGCGGTGAAGTAAGCTTCGCGGTTGAGGGTGTAATTTCAGATGTGGATATTAAATATTTTACGAATGAAGTGGTAGAAAATATATCTTCTACTTCATTGCCATGGTATTCTGATGCCATATCTGCTGATGCGGATGAGGATAATGACAATGGATGTTATATCAGCGTAAAGAATAATACAACAGATACATCGCCAATAACAGTTAAGATTTATGTGGACGGCGAACTTCGCGCGGAAGAAACAGGTTCAGGTGCGTACTGTACGGTTTCTACAGGTTATACGATTGATGAGTTTGAATGATTAAAAATTATATAGTGAAGTAATAATTATGCTGCAGATTTTTCGAAATCTTACTAAGTGCGTGTTTCTTTTTGTGATACTGTTTTTTTGCGCACGTGATATTTTTGCCGAAGAAACTACGGCTCCGGAAGAACCGTATACTTTTTCATTCACACTTTATCCGTGTCTTCTTCCTATGTGGTGGTTATCTGCCGAAGGAGAATATGCTTTCAGTGAGAAGTTTTCACTTGCGCTTGAGGGCAAGTACTGGGATTATCACAAGACGGACGGCAGAAATGAATGGAAATGGAAAAGACTCGAAACAAGCATAGGCATAAGAGGCTATTATGATAAGGTTCTTGAAGGTTTTTTTGTAGGCGCTTATCTGAATTATCTCTATGTTGATGTGAAGCTTGACGATCATTATTTTGATTCTATGAAAGGACACCGTTCCTTTAAGACTTTAGGAGCAACGGCCTGGATCGGATATAAATGGGATATCTCCGGAGGAATCCTTGAAGTTTCAACTGGTTTGTCCTATTACGTTCCTGTCAAAACGCGGATAAATGTTTCGGATGAAATTTTCGGTAGAACATATACGGAAGAACTTCCAGAGCAGTTAGGTCTCTTGGGGCTCGTTTGGCCGGGTGTTGGTTTGGGAGTGGGAATATACTTTTGAAGGCGCGGTATTCTTGACCTTATGGACATAACCCAGAAAATGAAACTTTACACTAAATCAGCTCAACCGCCGCGTGAGATGAAAGATTTCGACGCGGCGTCGATTGGTTTTCATTCAGTGAGCGGAGATTCGGGTCACATCGTCCGCAAGGAATCATTCTATTCTTTTGACGATATTCAAATCGATGAAGTTTCATTTAAGCGTTCAATGAAATCATATCTTTCCATGAACGGATTTGATGATTCGATTGAACTTCATGAAATTCTTTTTCTAGATCTCGAAACAACTTCTCTTTCCATTGCTGCCGGTTCGATTCCGTTTCTGACGGGTTTTGCTTACTTTGATTCCGACACATTGATAGTCGAACAGATATTCATAGAAGATATATCAAAAGAAAAGAATTATCTCGAATACCTTCTTCCTTTTTTTGCCAATGCGAAAGCTGTCGCCACGTTCAACGGTGCTTCATATGATGTTCCTCTGATTAAAAACCGCTACATGCTCAATCGCGTTTACGGTTTTCCGATGAAGATTCCGGTTATTGATATTCTCATTCCTGTACGGCGCATATTCAAAAAGCTTTATGAATCGCTATCTCTCGGTTCACTCGAAAAGAACATTCTGGGTTTTGAACGCGAAGATGATATTCCGGGTTGGCTGATTCCGGATGTATATTTTTCATTTCAAAGAAGCGGCGCAACTGACCGCATGGCGGCAGTTGCTGAACATAATGCTGTCGATATCGTATCCATGATACGTGTTTTCAGCATTGTCTCATCAATTTATGAGTCGGCTTTCAACCGCGAATTTTCGCTGATTGATACGGACCAGATAAAAAATCTGGCGTCATCGTTATTTGCAAAGGATATGGATCTTTTTCTCGATATGGCAGATTTTCTCGGCGACTCGATTCTGGATGACGAAAATCTTTTTCAGAAGTTTTCAATCGCTCTCAAGCGCGAAAACGACTGGGAAAAAGCGGCTGAGTACTGGAAGAGCAACATGACGCTATTCTCTCTGAATGAACTTGCGAAATATGAAGAACATAAAACTTCAAATTATGTTAAAGCCCTTGAGTATTCTGAGACTGCAATGACTCTAATTGAAAAAAATGTTTATTCGGAAAACGGCGGAGAAATTAAAAACGCCGAACGATGGAAGGAAAATTTCGAAAAGAGAATTAAAAGGCTGAAAGGAAAGATCGGCAATCAGACTTCGTAGATTTCCCATGCTTTTTTATTGATTACAAGATTGTCATCCCAGTGTGCAAGCCCTGCTTTTTTTAACCGCGCGAGCATCCTCGAAAAAGTTTCAGGAATCGTCCCGATAGCCGATGCCGCGTCTTTTTTGCTCATCGAAATATTATAGCTTTCTTTTATTCCATAGTTATCCTTTATAAAGCTGAAGAATCTTTCTTCGACATCCATTGCCGAGAGAAAAAGAATTCTTTCATTCAGGTATCTGAGTTTCTTTATCAAAATTCCGAAGAAATCGGCTGAAAAATCTGCTTCACGCAGAAGCAGAAGAAAATTATCTTTTTTAATAGAAATGACTTCACAGTCTTCAATTGCGACACAGCTCGCCGGATAAGCGCGGCTTTCAAAGATTATCACCTCGCCGAATATTTCATCCTGTGAAATTATCTTTACCGTGACTTCCTTGCCGTCGCGGCTGTTTTTGAATACTCGGGCTTTTCCGCTTTTCATTAAATAAAAAAAATCGCCTTCGTCGCCCTCGTGAAAGACATATTCGCCTGATTTAATCTTTTTGACGGAACAAGCCCCTGCTATGCGCGAGGCGGATATGCCGGAAAGGCTTGAAAATAATTCTGTTTTTTTTAGTTCGTTTTCTATGCTCATGTTGACCTGAATCAATTACGTTTTTTGAAAGAGTGGTATATTTAATTATAACAGTTAATACTTAATCAAGCAGAATATGGAGGAAAAATGAAAAGAAATATTATTAGAATCGACAGGGAAAAATGCAATGGATGCGGAGTCTGTGTGCCCGATTGCCCAGAAGGAGCGATTCAGCTTATTGACGGAAAAGCGGCGCTGGTGAGCGATTTGTTCTGTGACGGTTTGGGTGCTTGCATCAAACAGTGTCCGCAGGGAGCCATAGAAATAGAAGAAAGAGAAGCCGAAGCGTATAATGAAAAACTTGTAATGGAAAATGTGGTCAAACAGGGTGCAGGCGTAATAAAGGCTCACTTGAAACACCTTAAGGATCATGCGCAGGATGATTTTCTTGCTGAAGCTGTAGAATATCTTAATGAAAATCATATTGCAGTTCCGGATATCTCAAGTGAAGAAAAACCATGCTGTCCGGGATCAATGATGCGCGACAGACGCGGTGAGACAGCTCCTTCTCAGACAACCGTTTCGGCTTCTTCAGAGCTTAGACAATGGCCTGTTCAGCTTAAGCTTTTGAATCCGAATGCGCCTTTTTTTAAGAATGCCGATCTTGTCATTGCCGCAGACTGTGTTCCTTTCGCCTACAGCAATTTTCACTCCAGATTCCTTAAGGATAAAATTCTGGTTATATTATGTCCGAAGCTTGATCCGTATCAGGAAGAATATCTTGAGAAGCTTGCTTCTATCATAAAGAACAATGACATCAAATCCATTACTGCTGTGCGCATGCAGGTTCCGTGCTGCGGAGGAATAAACTATTACATAGAAAAGGCTCTTGAAAAAGCAGGGCGCACTATGGCTATAAGAGAATATGTGATTTCTCTTGACGGTGAAATATTATAAAAATTACCGGAAAAATTGGAAATCGTTTAAATAGAGGGCAAAAATCTGATTTTTGCCCTCTATGATTAATTTAACATAAATTGAAAAGTTCTTGAAAATTTTAGCCTCTAAAATAATAGAACGTTATAATAAATTTTAGAGGTGAATTATGAGCGCGTCCCGAAGAGGATTTTTCGCGAAGCTGAAATACTCATTTGACAATTTTATGTCAAAAGGCGGTCTTTCGGTTTTTTCCGCACTTATGCTGGTTTTCTTTTTGTCGTTTCTTCTCATGGCAGCAGTCAGATTTCTTGTAAACTCGCTTTCGCCTGATAACGGTTTTGATTCATTTTGGGCGCAGGCATGGCGTTCATTTCTTCAGATTGCAGATGCCGGATGTCTCGGCGAAGATACTGATTACGGTGTTTTCAACAAAGGCGTCGGTGTTCTTACGATATTCGTCGGATTGATCTTGTTCTCGAGTTTGGTTGCTTTTATTACAAGTCAGTTTGAAGCCAAGCTTGACGAGCTCAAAAAAGGAAAAAGCTCAATAATCGAAAAAAATCATACTCTTATTTTAGGTTTCGGCGACAGGGTTCTTGAAATAATCAGGGAACTTGTCATAGCCAATGAATCCGAACGTTCGGCAACTGTTGCGGTTTTGTCAGCAAGGGAAAAAGACGAAATGGATGATTTTTTCCGTGAGCGTTTAACCGATAGAAAGTCAACAAAGCTCGTAACACGTTCGGGATCGACTTCAAGCATCAGCACGCTTGACAGAATGGCAGTTAAATATGCTAAATCTGTTATTATTCTCAATGATGCCCAGGTTGATGATGACAGTCATTCCAAAGAACTTGCTGATTCGCGCGTACTGAAAACGATCATGGCAGTGGTTGCTTGTACTGGTGAAGAAAATCTTCCACCTATTGCGGCTGAAATTCATCTGGATTCCAAGCGGGCTCTTGCAAAAAACATATCCCCGAATGTTACAATTATAGACGAACACTCGTTGTTGGCAAAACTGATGGTTCAGACGTCAAGAATTTCCGGTCTTGCGCAGGTTTATGATAATCTTGTCGGGTTTGACGGATGCGAGTTCTATTTTTATCAGCCTGAAGGCGGTTTCTCAGGAATAACCTATCACGATCTGCTTTTTCATTTCAGTGTGTGTTCCGTTCTGGGTATCCGTAAAAAAGACGGTACGGTTTGCTTGAATCCGCTTCCTTCAACTGTGCTTGAAGAAGGTGATGAGGCTATACTTGTTGCCGAAGATGATTCGGCAATTAAATATCTAAAGAAAAAAGTTGAGGTTCCTGCGGTGAATGCAAAACCTGCGGCTTCTCAGAAAAAGGATATTGAAAATCAGCTGATTGCCGGATGGAGCATTAAGACTCCAATTATTATAGATGAATACAGCAATTACCTTGTTGAAGGGTCTATGATCGATGTTGTGGTTTCTGAGATAACCGACGAAATAAAGTCAGAATTTGATGCAGTGAAAGCGAAGCATTCACCGATTAAGATGAATCTTATTGCGGCAGATATTCATGATTCTAAGGTTATTGAAAATCTCCGTCCCGAAAATTATGATAACGTAATCTTGCTGTCCGGTGACGGCGGTGACGCAGAAGTTAGAGATTCAGAAACGATTGCCCAGCTTCTCGGTTTCAGACATTATTTTAAGAATCTTGCTAAAAAGGATATTAAGACTCAGTTGATAACTGAAGTTGCGGATTCGGATAATATTGATCTTATAAAAGAAGTCGGCGTTAAGGACTTCCTTATTTCAAATCAGTTTATCTCGAAGATTTACGCTCAGATTTCTGAAGAACCTGCAGTTTATGTTATTTATGATGATCTTTTCAAAGCGGAAGGAAGTGAGGTTTATATTAAGCCTGCAGAATATTTCTTTTCAAACTTTCCGGTTGAAATTTCTTTTGCAGAGATTTGCGAAGCGGCGATCATGCGCAATGAAACATGTTTCGGTGTAAGACTTGCAAAAGAAGAAGATGATGCTTCGAAAAATTATGGAATTTATGTGAATCCTGAAAAAAGCAGAAAATTCACTATTACTAAAAATGACTGGCTAATAACTCTCGCCGAAGATGAGTCTTGATAATAAAGAAAGGCGGTTTATGACCGCCTTTCTTTATGCAAAAACGTAAAAAAAGTACTTGCCGATACTCAATTTAAAATCGACATATCCATTCAATATGACTGAATCTTTGACGGAGTGTTTTGATGAAAGAAATTGGAAATAAAAGAGATTCAGATTTCCGTTTTCAGGGAAGACTTCAGCCTGAGTTGAGCGGATTGAGATGGAAACTGGCAAAAATTCTTTTCTCACGTGCGGAACTTGATGAAGATGCTGTATCTCTGCTTAATGAGTATAATGAAAAAGGCGCTGTTGTCATCGCGTCTCATGAGAGTTCTAATTTTGCGCTGCTGATGATTCAATCCGTTCTTTCTAAAGCAGGAGTCAAAAATCTTGATTTTGCCCTCGAATATAATCCAATAGTACTTCAGTCGTTTTCTTACATATTCGGAAGAATAGTGATGTGGATAAAAAAGACTCTTTTCCGCAGAAAATATCCGAATGTTTATGAAACTGATTATATCAAAAATCTTCTCCTTGATAAAAGGGGAGTTCTTTTTTCGATGCTTTCTCGCAAATTTTTTCTCAAGCGTTATGTCGAATCTAAGTATGATACAATTCTCTATCTGATACGCCTTCAGCGTTTACTTCCGTTTCCTATATATATTATGCCGGAAATAATTTTCTGGAACAGAAACCCCGAGCGAACAAATCAATTTGTTCCGACTCCGCCTGCGACCGGTAACCGGTTTTTCATTCTAAATCTTGTTTCGCAGGCTACACCTTCATATATCAAATTTTTAAAACCTGTGTCTCTTGCCGATGAATTAGAAAAATTCAAAGAATTTTCAGACGAGAAATGTGCTAAAATGATAAGGCAGAATATTCTCGAATATATGCAGAAACATAAAAGAATAGTTCTGGGCCCTGTTCTAAGAAGCAGAAATGAAATAGCAGAAAAAGTACTCTATCATGAAAATGTAATCAAAACAGCCGAAGAAGTTTCCAGAGAAGATAATATTCCGCTTCGCCGTCTCAAAGGCCGCGCATTTAAGTATTTCGGAGAGATAGCGGCGGATTTTTCAATAGTTTATATAAAGATTTTTGAATGCACAATCGATCTCATATTCAAAAAAATATTTTCCGGGATTGTTTGTGATGCAGAATCCATTACCCGCCTTAAGGAAGCTGCAGAGAGAGGACCTCTTGTTCTGACGCCCTGTCACAAGAGTCATATGGATTATATGATTCTTTCATATATCTGTTATAAAAACAAGATTACGCTTCCGCATATTGCAGCGGGCGTAAACCTTTCATTTTTTCCTATGGGAATAATTTTCAGGCATTGCGGCGCATTTTTTATCAGACGAACATTTAAAGGGAAAAAGCTTTATACTTCAGTTTTTAAACAATATCTTAAGACACTTGTTGCCGATTCGTATCTTCTTGAATTTTTTGTTGAAGGTGGAAGAACGCGTACCGGCAGACTTGTTTTTCCTAAAATGGGGATCATCAATTATCTGGTTGAGGCTATTGACGAAAACTACAACAAGGATCTGATATTTCTTCCGATATCGATCAATTACGACAGGGTGCCCGAAGAATCTTCATATATAAAAGAATTGCGCGGTAAGACAAAGAAGAGAGAATCCGTCGGAAGCGTAATCAAAGGCGGTTCAATTCTTTCTAAAGATCACGGCAAAGTATATGTAAGTGTTGCAGAGGCTTTTACGCTTAAAGAGGTCGAATCTGCCGGATTTAAAGATGATCTTCGTGTTGAAGAAATCGGTTATAGAATAATTCGCGGAATTTATTCAGTGACATCGGTTACTCCGGTCGCGCTCGTTACCGCGCCGATGCTGATGATGGCCATACGCGGTTTTACCCGCAAGGATCTTCTGCGTAATGTATTTTTATTTCATGATTATCTTTCTTTCGGCGGTGCATTTTTTTCGGAAACAACCCGCGATAAAAAGAATATAAACGAAATATTTGAGTATGCGGTAAATTTATTTATAAAAGAAAAATTCATTGATAAGCTTCACTATGATGAACGCGAATCTTCCGAAGATTTTTTTGTAATTAAAACCGAAGCCCGTACAGCTTTGTCTTTTTATAAAAACAGCATTGCTCACTTTTCTCTTGATATTTCTATGATATGCGCGTCTTTTCTCGTTCTGAAAAACAAACTGCAGATTATTACCATTGAGGATATTGAAGTTAAGATTGATTTTATAAAAAATCTGATTTCAAAGGAATATCTTATCAGATACGGTTTTGATGAGATTTCGGAGAAGATAAACCGTATCATCGAAGGTTTTCTTATTCCTAAAAATTTCATTAAGCCAAAAGACGGTGGTTTTGTTATATCAGAAGAGAGCATTCAGGATATAGTGTTTTTCGCACGCGGAATTCAGGATGTTCTTGAGTCATATTATGCTTCCTGCGGAGCGGTTGCAGATATTCCTTCTGACACAATCAGTTCAAAGGATCTCATGGCTGCTGTTCGAAAACACGGTATAGCGCTTTATCATACAGAAAAAACACGTGCCCCGGAATCACTTTCTCAGCCGAACTACAGTAATTCTCTTAAGAAGCTTTCGGAATACGGATTTATAAAAGAATTTTCAGATGAGAAAAAAGGATCGTATTATAAAATACTAAAAAAAGCTTCTGTGAAAAATCTTAAGGATAAAGTTGAACTTTTTGTTAACGCGCTTAAGTGAAATTCTAAGTAGATCAGTTTCGGAATAAAATATGAATGAAGCGGGATACATTAATCATTTTCTCGGACTTTTTTTCTTTTCAGGTTCACTTGCGTGTTTATTTTACGGGCTCAAAATTATTTTTTTAAACCGAAGAATGAATGGAGTATTTTTATGCGGAAGCGTTTTTATTGTTTCGGCATTTCTTTTTTTTGAACACTACCTTTCTAGTTATATGAATATTCCTGCGGATTTTTCTGAGTGTAATTTTATAACCGCATTTAGTCTGTTTTCAAAGAATTTAAAATATGTAATAGGACCTTTAAATTTTCTTTTTTATAAATATATCACATCAAAAAAATCAAATCTGTTAATTAATTCTTTTCATTTTATCCCTTTTGTCATAGTATTTATCGTAATAATATTTTCGATGAATTATGATTCAATTAATTCAAACAACTCCATCGGTTTTAATGCACTTATTAAGTTATCGGAAATTATTTCATTTATTCATATGGCAGTATACTTTATCTATATCAGTATTGAAGTATTCAGATGCCGCAAATATTACAGCAGCAGTCTCAACCGGATTCTAGTAAATTTTTCAAAAATCTTGATTATAATTTTTGCGGTAATATGTTTTCTTCCGGTATTTTGGTTTTACGGGGCAAAGTTTGTTGAGGATGCCGTACTTTTTCTAATTGTATCTGTTTTGCTTATTATGATTTATGTTCCAGCGTTTGATGTTTATGTTTTTGTTGCTGCGGGAAAGGAAATTGCCAAGGCTCAGTATTCCAAATCGCATCTTTCTTCGGTAAATCTAGAAGATCTGGGAGGGAAACTCGAATCAATTATGTGTGTTGAAAAAATATTCTGCGATGAAGATCTAACTCTTAAACGTCTTGCGGAAAATCTTGATGTTACATCTCATCAGCTTTCTGAATTTTTAAATGTTAAAATCGGCAAAAGCTTCAAACAATATATTAATGCTTATAGAATCCGTGAAGCTCTTTCTTTGATAGAATCCGGCGAAAACAGAAATATTCTGAATATTGCATTTTCATCAGGCTATAATTCTAAGACGGCATTTTATAAAGCTTTTACGGAAGAAACCGGAATCTCTCCGGCTGAATACCGTAAAAGAATAACCGATAATAAATTAAAATAATTTTATAATAGAAGTCCCTGTTTATAAAACGGGTCGATTTTAAAAAGATGTTATGCTATTTTTCCTGACGAATAGGAGGAAAAATGAAACTTTTTAAAAGAGACTACTCACTTGATAATTTACGGGCAGTTTTAATACTTCTTGTAATATTTCATCATTCAGCTGAAGCATATACTTCAGGAAGCGAGGCATGGCCTGTAAGGGATGCATCATCTATAATAAACGGAATAGAAATATTCTCAACGGTAAATGCGGCTTTTTTTATGGGATTGCTTTTTTTTATTTCAGGTTATGTGATTCCGTCGGCATATAAGAAATACGGTGCAAAGCCGTTTTTACTGTCAAAAATAAAACGTCTTTTGATTCCGTTTTGCGTGTTCGCACTCTTTGTCTTTATTCCGATAAATTATGCCTTCGGAAGTTTCGATAACATTTATTCTTATGCGTCATATCTTATTACAGATAATGGAATTCAGTCATTTACGGGGCATCTGTGGTTTGTTCTTCATCTTTTTGTTTACAGTCTTGCATATCTGGCGTATGAGATAATAGTATCAAGAAAAAATAATCCGAAAACTAATTGGGTAATTCCCAAAAAGCGAGTAGGAGCTTGGAAGTTTATTGCCGGGTTAATACTCTTTATCGGATTTATTTCGATAATCACGTTTATCGTAAGAATTCATTATCAGATTAATTTATGGATTGTTTTTCTTCATGCTTTCAGAGTCGAACCGGCACACATTATTCAATACCTGTCATTATTTGCCGCAGGTGTTGTATTTTCAAAAAATGAAATATTTGAAAGAATAACTGAAAAGACATTTTTAATATGTTCGGTTATTGGATTTTCACTTTTTATTTTAAGTTATATTTTATATTTTTCAGGCGGATTTTTCGGTGAAAAAATTCTACGCTTTACAGGAGGAGATTCGATAAATGCTTTATATCGTCCTCTATGGGAAAATTCCCTTGCGGTATATTTCGGAATCGGATTGATATATATATTTAGGCGGAAGATAAATTCTGATTCGAAAATTTGGAAATTTTTAAGCTTGAACTCGTATGGAGTGTATATAATCCATGTTATACCTTCGGTCGGAATCCAGATGGAGCTTCTGAAAACCGGAATTGATCCACTGCTGAAATTTTTATTCGCGTCAGCTTTTACTGCGGTTATCTGTTATTTCGATATTTGGCTATTGAGAAAAATTCGATTTATAAAGGAATACATATAATGATTTCCGGAAAGAAATGCTTTTTTTTATTACACTCAGAAAAGTTGATTATTTGTTTCGCTATTCTTTTTCTGCAAATGCCGGATTTGCTCAATGCTCAGGTTTCGCATTCCCAGGAATTGAACCTGACTACGAGTTCAGATGTGGAATTAAAAGCATCATTTTCGCATGAGATTTCAGTTCCGGTTCTTAATTCAGAGAATGTTTTTTTTACAAGTAATGAAATCAATTTTGAGTTCAGCGCATTTCTGTCGCCGATTTCTATTGGTATGGGTTTTGAAACTGTTTTTCGTCCGATTGCCTTTCTTGAATTTTCTGTCGGCACGGAGCTCGGCAGCGGATGGAATTCGCGTTTTGTCAGAGGGCTTGCCTTAAACAAGCCCTCAGTTTCTTTCGCCAATGATTTTATAAATAAATCCCTGAAAGGAATTGTTCACAAAGAAAAAACCGGTGCGGCATTTCAATTCGATCTTGGAGCTGTTATTCCGGGTGATTGGTCGCATATTGTAATCCGATCATACCATGAATACTATTATAAGGCTTTTTCGACTGCCTCAGAGAGTGAATCATGGTTATGGGAAGCCGATGAAGGCGAGAACAGAAACGGGACTCATTATTATATACAGAATGTGTTGGGTTATAAAATGCCGTTGATGATGGAGTTTTTCGGACTGATGTTTGAGGCTGAACGAAGTTATTATGATACTGAAATGGGTAATGTATCCGGAGAAAATATCTGGAACTATACGGCATCATGCATTATGAGTTTTCGCTCCGGGGAAAGTACTAAATTCAATCTTATAAGCCAGTTTAGAACCGTTCGAAATTATACCGATGAAACAGAAGACCGCGATTATTACAGGTCACGCGAAATAGATACGGATAAACCCCGCAAATGGGAATTTTACAGGATTATTCTCAGCATGACACATGAGTTTTAGTTTTTGCGGTATTTCTTCCTGTAGTCTTTCGGTGATATCTTTTCTGATGTTTTGAAGCATCTGTTAAAATGCGAAAGATTCCCGAATCCGACTGCGAATGATATTTCGATTATCTTGACGTCTGTTTCCGATAACAGACGTTTCGCTTCCGTCATTCTTAAAGAATTAAGATATTGCGGAAATGATAATCCTGAAATATTCTTTATAATTTTTGATATCTTTGTTTCGTCTGTGTTTGATAATTCCGCTGTTTTTTCGACAGAAAGTTCCGGATCAGTGTAATTCTCGGCGATAATGCGGAAAATATTGCCGTGATCAGCTGAATTGTTTATTTTGAATTCAATTTTTTTATAGTCTGTAAAAACGGGTTTTATTTTTTTAGAAAAAAATATTTTGTGTAGAATTGCGACAATGAGAAAATAAATCATTGTTGATAATAAAAATATAATCCACATTTTTTTGACGGATTTATAGAATGTAATTCCGCTTATTTTTATTTCATCCTGATTATTGAATCCGAAGCATTCTGCATTTTCGATATTTACTGAGAAAACTTTTGATAGATCCGGTTTAATATTTTTGTCAAAAGGTTCTAAACCGTTAACTTCATACCACCATTTTTCAATACGGAATTCTGACAGAGGTATATTGAATGACTTTAGATCCGGTGTAACCGGAATTTCTTTAATCAGATAAATACTTGATAGGGGGTTTGAACTGTTGCTGAAATTGTCGATGAAGCAGATAAGAATGAAACGTATTTTTTCGGACTTTGCGGAACTGATTTTTATTTTCACTGAATTATAATCTGAAAGATTTATATATTTCCCTGATGAAATCTGCAGTCCTGCGTAGGGAGTTCTGAATCCTTCGCGAAGAGTATATTTCATGGAGATTGAACCCGTGATCGAAGAAAAGTAATCAATGGAAGAATTGCCTTTTTCTGTATTATCTGAAAATGCTGCATGTCTGAAATTGTCATTCGGGAAAATTGCAAGCGGAGAAAATTTGAGAGAATAAACTGATAAAATGCCGGCTGAAATTAGCGGTAAGGATGTAATCGCTGAAAGTTTAATAATTCCGGATTTCATTGACGTCAACGGTGTTCTATTTGCCGGGATTTGAAAGCATTTTTTGAAAAAAATAAAAATGCAAAGTTTTTTTTGAAAAATGCGGAGAAATAAATCTCCGAAAGCTAAGAATTAAGCAAAGGAGAAAACAATGAATAAGTCAAAAATTGTTTTTATTGTATCAATGCTTTTTGTCTGCTGCAATGCATCTGATGATAAGAGAGAACCGGATGCTGATATTTCCCGAAACGGGCCGTATGAAGTAAGCGGCGACCCTTCGCCAAAAATGGATCTGTCATCGAAAAACATTTACGGTTTTTCTCAAACTGCAAACGGCAGCGAGGACTCGCAGGTTTACAGCCTTTCTCCCGATATAAATATGAGAGCATGGCAGAAATGGGAAACTGCAGGCATCAAAGAATCGCATTTTAATAAATCATATATTGATAAATGCCGTTCACAAAAAGTATTATTCGTCGCCGGAGGAACCGCTTCAGTTGTTTTTGAGACTGAAGCTTCTGATAAGAAAACATTTCTGGACTGGATAACACGCGATTCTTTCGGAAAACCTGTTATTCACAGCGAAATAGTTCCAAATGCTTACCGCGCATCAATGGCTAATCCGTCATACCGTAAATATCTTGTTAAAACAATGCAAGTTCAGATTGATGCGGGTGTTGACGGACTCTTTCTTGATGAAGCCAATTCCGGCGGATATAACGGCGGACCATCGCATAACTACAATGGAAATGAAGGTTATGATGACTATTCCATTGCCGATTTCAACCGTTATCTTATGAATAAATATCCGACTTATACTGCGTCTGACTGGAAAAAAAAGTTCGGCATGACTGATGAAAATATAATCAGAAGGGATATTGCCTATGACGATCTTGAGTATAATTTCAACTATAGAAAGTATCTTGAACAGAAAGGCTTTGCGGATTATCCGCGTGATGCTACTAATCCGCTTGCGAAGGAGTGGGGCTTTCCAACAGCAAACCGCATAGATTCTGATAATGAATCTTATTCTTCGGCATATATGGCGCTTTACTGGAAAGAAATAGTAATCGAACTCAGGGATTACGCCAGAAATAAATATTCAAAGGAAATTCTGATTACTTCAAACGGCATTTTCCCTTTCACGGATTTTAATAGTCTGGGGCTTTATAATTATAATACGGACGACAAAGGAAAAGAGGCCGACTATGTTCCGGTAGTTTCCGGTAAACTGAACGGAGCCAAGTCTCTTAAAAGCATCTATCTCAGTCTTTACGAAAGAAGCCGGAAGACTTCAGGAAATATTCCCCTTGTTCTTTTCATCGACTGGCCGTGCGAAATGATGAGCAATTATTATAAATTATCAGCAACACAAAAAAAAGATTTCTGGCGGATATACGCCGCCGAAGCTTATTCGTGCGGATTGTATTTTGCTTTTCATTTGCGGACGGTTATGCCGGGAGATCCAACATCAACGGATTCGGGAATTCTTGATTTTCTGAAAGACTATTCCGCATTTTACAGAACAAATGGTGCGGTGTATGAGAAAAGTGAAAATACCGACTTGAGTGTCACCCTTGATAAAAAGGGACTCATGTATAATGTGACTGTAAGTTCTGACAAAGAAAAATATTATGTTCATCTGGTAAATCATAATTATTCCTCAGCAATTTTAAAACAAAATAATGTCAATGTGACATTTAATCCGGTTTTTTCGCCTTCAAAAATAAGCTCGTTAAGTCCTGACGGAAACGCGGAAGTTTCAATTCCATTTACGAATTCGGGCGGATCTGTTTCTTTTACCGTGCCTGAACTTCTGTACTATAAGGTTATTGTTCTCGAGAAATGATTGTGGACGGGAAGACTTTCGAATGAATTTTTTCCCTTTTTCTATCTCAGTATGTTTGGTCGAAAATTTCATAAAGATAATATCTTTCTTTAAGTGAAGGATTTTCTTTGAGTGCAAGCATGTTAAGAATAGCGAGTTTTTCGTTAATGGAATCAATGTCAATGGTGTTTGATTCGTTCATGATAATGTCAGAATTTTTACTGCACGAAGAATAAGAAATGCTTCCATTCTCATCCGCGAATCTAACCGGAAGTCCGTGGGTGCGGCATATTACCGGGCGGTGTTCATAAATCGAGCAAAGACCGCTGGTTAAGAAAAAGCAAACGCCCCGGTCTTTGTTCCCGCTGCTTTTAGGAAGAGTTTGTATAATTTTCTTAAGGGCGGTGAATTCGCCTGTGCCGATTGTGAAATTTACACAGCATTCATCGCATTCCGCACGGCAGACGATTGAATCTCCGTGCAACTCTTTAATATAGGCGCATAGGACTTCAATTTGTTCAATCAGTTTCTGATAAAGTTGTGAAATATCCATAGCATGCATTTAAAATATCCCCGTTAATTTACAAGAAATTAAAAAATTGCCGTAAAACTGTTTGACTTAAAATCTCTCAAAACTGTTCATAAATCAGTAAAATCAAATTACGGAGCAGTCTTATGGATTCTAGTATGATTCTTAACATTTTCCAGGGTGTAAAAACAATGGGAATGTCTTTTTCTCACGATCCGCAGATGGCAATTGCCAGAATTGGGTTGATACTTCTCGGTATGCTTCTGATATACCTTGGTAAAAAAGGTGTTCTTGAGCCTCTTTTGATGATCCCTATGGGTCTTGGTATGGCTACTGTTAATGCGGCAGTAATGATGTTTGATCCGCTTGGACTTCATGGCGGAATGGGTACACTTTTTCTTGAGCCTCAGGCTGGTAGCGCTCTTTCCAGTACTTTTCAGGCTGCCGGAGACACTGCTGCTCTTGCAGCGAATGCGGCTGCCAGTTCCGATATAATGTACATCATGGGTATCGACTGGCTTCAGCCGATATACACATTTACATTCGGTAATGGTCTCATCGCGTGTCTTGTATTTATGGGTATCGGTTCATTGCTTGATGTAGGATTTATCCTCAGAAGACCTTTCTTGAGCATGCTTATAGCTCTTTTTGCTGAGCTCGGTACGATTATGACTCTTCCGATTGCCCAGGCATTCGGCTTTACTGCGAAAGAAGCTGCTGCGATATCGATTGTAGGTGGTGCAGACGGACCGATGGTTCTTTTCACATCGCTTCAGCTCGCTCCTCATCTTTTTGTTCCGATTGCTGTTGTAGCTTATCTCTATCTCGGTCTTGCATATGGCGGTTATCCTTATCTTGTTAAACTTCTAATTCCTAAAAAACTAATGAAGGTTCCCGTAGGTCAGCTTAAAAAGGAAAGAGAGATTTCATCCGGCGAAAAACTTCTTTTTGCTGTTGTTATATGTATTCTTCTTTCGTTCCTTCTTCCTGTTGCCGCACCTCTTATCTTCTCGCTCTTTTTTGGCGTAGTAATAAGAGAATCCGGAATCAAAGTTTTTCATGATCTTTTAAGCGGTCCTGTACTATATATTTCAACAATGTTCCTTGGAATGATTCTCGGAATTCTTTGTGAAGCAAATACCATCATGGACCCTAAGGTTCTTCCTCTTCTTCTTCTCGGTATGCTTTCTCTTCTAATTTCCGGTGTAGGCGGAATAATCGGCGGATATGTTGCTTATTTTGTTTCAGGAAAAAAATACAATCCTGTAATAGGTATTGCCGGCGTCAGCTGCGTACCTACAACTGCCAAGGTTGCTCAGAAGATCGTTTCAAAGGCAAACCCCGGGCTCATCATTATGCCGGAAGCTCTCGGTGCAAACGTCAGCGGCGTAATAACAACTGCCATTATTGCAGGTATATTCTGCAGTATGCTGAGTAAGTGAGGTAAATATGAAAGGTTTAGACATATCATTGATGACATATCTTATCACTATTATTATAGCGATGGGAGTTGCAGTCCTTCTTAAGGGACTTGATAATCTTCTTGTTCTGTTTTCAAAATGGTTTCCTCATGAAGAACATCATTCGGATGATGATGCTCCTGTTCAGTCTGATGAATCTCTTGCAGAACAGGCAATAGCAATTGCCGCTGCTCACGCGAAGGAGAAATAATGTCCGAAAAGATCAAGTTTGAAAACGGAAAAGTTACTGTTCCTGATAATCCCGTTCTTCTTTTTATCGAAGGTGACGGAATAGGTCCTGATATATGGCGCGCGTCGAAGCTGGTCTTTGACGCTGCTGTTGAAAAAGCTTACGGCGGAAAACGTAAAGTCGAATGGATGGAAGTTCTTGCCGGTGAAAAAGCTTTTAACACAAAAGGAGAATGGCTTCCTGCCGAGACTCTTGAAAAGATTAAGGAGTACAAGGTTGCTATAAAAGGCCCTCTTACTACTCCAGTCGGCGGCGGAATCAGAAGTATTAACGTAGCTCTTCGTCAGGAGCTCTCACTTTTCGCGTGTGTTCGGCCGGTAAGGTATTTTAAAGGAGTTCCTTCTCCCGTAAAAGAACCTGAGAAAGTCGATATGATTATTTATCGCGAAAATCTCGAAGATCTTTATGCCGGAATCGAATTCAAACAGGGAACACCTGAAGCTGCAAAGCTCATCAAGTTTCTCAAAGAAGAACTCGGCAAGAATGTTCTTCCTGACAGCGGTGTAGGAATAAAACCTATTTCTGTTACAAACACTAAAAACATAGTTCGCGCGGCTATACAGTACGCGATAACTAATAAGAAATCTTCCGTTACTTTGATGCACAAGGGGAACATAATGAAGTTCACCGAAGGCTCTTTCAAGGAATGGGGTTACGAACTTGCTAAGGAAGAATTTGCTGAACAGACTATTACAGAGAAAGAACTCTGGGATAATCACGGCGGAAAAATTCCTGCAGGCAAGATAGTTATCAAAGACAGAATCGCTGATGCTATGTTTCAGCAGATTATTCTCCGTCCTGAAGAGTATGAAGTCATTGCGACACCTAATCTTAACGGTGATTATATTTCCGACGCGCTGGCGGCTCAGGTCGGCGGACTTGGAATAGCTCCAGGCGCTAATATAGGCGCAAGTGAGGCTGTATTCGAAGCAACTCATGGAACTGCTCCAAAATATGCAGATCAGGACAAGGTTAATCCCGGCTCATTGATTCTTTCAGGAGAAATGATGTTCCGTTTCATGGGATGGACTGAAGCGGCGGATTTAATTATTTCATCGCTTGAAAAAACCATTCTTCAGAAAACTGTAACATATGATCTCGAACGTCAGATGGAAGGAGCAAAACTGCTCAAGTGTTCTGAGTTTGCGAAAGCCATTGCTTCCAATATGTAGTATCAAAAAACTTATTGATTAAAAAACCGGCACTAAGCCGGTTTTTTTATGCTTTGAGAAAATCTTCGTATGTCATTATTTTTATGCCGAGCTTTTTTGCTTTTGCAATTTTTGAACTGGATGAATTGACGTCATCACATAGAAGGATTGAGAGATCTTTAGTTACGGTATCGCAGAATTCATATCCGGCATCTGTTATTATCTTTGCAAGTTCATTGCGCGGAAGCGGTCCTTTGCCGGTTGCACATATCTTGCCGATGATTTCTTTTTCTTCAGTTGATACAATTTCAATAGCCGAAAGTATTTCATTGAAGTAGTTAATGTTTGCGGAATCGTTTTTCCATTCTATGATATTTTTTCCGACAACATACGTTTCATCATTAAAAGAAAGAAAATCTTCAATAGAACGTATTCCGAGTTTTGCAAGAGTTTTTGACTGAACGAGAGGTATACCGAGCTTGGATATAAATTTCGATGCTGTCATTCTGCGGCTTTTTGAAATTTCCGAAATGAAGTTAGCAGTTTTCTTTTCTGCGAATCCCGGAATGTCGAGGGATTCAGGTTTTATAGAGTATAGATCCGATATTGATTTAACAAGACCGAGTTCATAGAGTTTTCTTATTGTGGCTTCAGAAATGTTTTCGACAGAAGATTCTTTTACCCAAAAGAGAATTTTCTGAATGTTAACTTCTGGGCATGCCGGATTAATGCATTTGATGTGAACACCCGAATCTATTAATTTTGAAGCGCATGAGGGGCATTCAGATATTATGAGGTCGGTTTCATCTTCATTTTTTGAAAGATTTTCTTTAACATAAGGAATAACGTCATTCGCGCGTTCGACAAGAAGACTGCTTCCTTTTTTCAGTTTCATTGATCTTACTGTTGTTGCATTAGCAAGTGATGCCCGTTCAATCTTTGCACCGCCGATGACTATGGGAGAAAAAACTGCAACAGGAACGACATTTCCCTGACGCGAAACTTGCCATTCGATTCGTACAAGAGCAGTCTCGCGCGACTCTGAAGGCGGTTTAAGTGCTATTGAATAATGATGATGATGATCAATGACCCACCGTGAATCAATTTCTTCAAAAAGTGAAGCATCATTAACGGTTATAATTAATCCGTCAGTTTCAAATTCCCATTCAGTTCTGAGCTGGTCCAGATATTTCTGATAAATTAATTCAATATCAGAAATATCATTGGCGATAAAGTAATCTACTGAATTAAAACCTTCATTCTTTAATATGTCTATTTTAGAGTTTTCATTATCAAATTTCATTCCTTCGATCTGATAGGCGACGAAGCGGACATGTTTTAGGTCAGAAATATTTTCTTTTCTGTTGATGAGACCGACACAGTTGTTTCTAAGCGGTCTATCTCCGGTATCAAATAGAGTATTTTTCGGTAAATAAAGTTCTCCGCGAACTTCGATACTATCTTTTGAAAAAGATATTTTTTTTCTGATGTCAGAAACATAATCTGATATATGAGTAATTAGCTGTCCGGTTTCTCCATCGCCGCGGGTTGCGATATACTTGATACGGCCGTTTTCATATGCAATTGAAGCAGAAAGCCCGTCGATTTTTGGCTGAATGCAGAAGGCGGTATTTTCGATAGAAAGTTTTTCAATCCATTTTGCTATATCCGGAATTGTTTTTCCTTTCTGCATAGAGAGCATGGGGTGGACGTGCTTAATTTTCTCACCATGAACGAAATCAGCTCCGACTTTTGAGAAGTATGAATTATCCGGATCAATTTCTCGAAGCCGATCCTCAAGGGCGTCAAATTCTGCATCAGTCATAATTGAAGACTCAGAATTATAATAGGCTTCTTTAGCAGAAATGAGGCTGTTTACGATATCATCAATTTTTTTTTTCATGAATTGGTTACTTTGAAATAATTATTTACAAGGTCAAGCATAAATGGCCGGATATGTTATGGAAAAATCAGAATCTTATTCTTTCGATATTAAAACTTCAGGTATCTATTTTACTCTTCATTGCGCTGATGGAAGAATAAAAAATATTTCTCTTAATTTCGGAATTTCGGATAAGGCAGCGAATGTTCCTGTCAGATTCCAAAATGCTGCGGAAAGGCTTATAGAATCACTTGTTAATTCTGTAGAACATAATCTCAGTATTTATGATTTTGACTCGTTCAGTACAAATGAAATGAAAATATATACTGCTTTGATGCAGGTTCCGGCAGGAAAGGTTATTAGTTATGGACAACTTGCTTTTCTCGCTGGTATACCGCGCGGTGCCAGATATGCCGGAAATCTTATGGCAAAAAACCGTTTTCCGATATTATTTCCATGCCACAGGGTCATAAAATCAGATATGACTCCGGGTGAATTTTCAGCAGGCTCAGAAATGAAGACTATTCTCCTTGGAATAGAAAAAATTACTCTGATGAATGGAAAGATCGATTCTTCATTTCTTTTCTGATTCTCTTACCAAAAAATATTGAATTAATCACTGCGGCATGTTATTGTAATATATGCTCAAGAAATATATATTATGTTTGTTTACGCTTGTCATTTTTACCTCATGCAGTAACGATTCTCTGCCGCAAAAGATCGAGCCTATTAAAATAGGTGCGATTTTTACCAACAGCGGCAATTACTCAATGAAACCGCAGTACGAAAAAGCTACTGAATTTACAAAAAGGGCATTAAATGTAAACTTCGATTTTCTATACGCCGATAGCGGGCCGGAGTATATCTCAGCCGTTAAGCATATGGCTACAACGCCCAAGGATATTATTTTTGTCGAAGCTTACGGTAGATTTGAAGAGATATCAGAAATTGCTGAAAATAACCCCAAAATATTTTTTATAGCATTCGGCGACAGAGATTATAATTCGGTTAATATGCGTGTGGTTAGGTTCAATTTTAATCAGATAGCTTATATTTCGGGATATACTGCAGCTTTGCGGTCAAAAACCAATTGTGTGTCAATAGTATGCCCTAAAAATAATCCTGAACTATTTGAATATTTTAGTCTAGGAGTAAAGAAATATAGTTCTGATACTCAAGTACATTATGTAAGTATGGATGATGTCAAAATCCGTGATAAAAGTCCTATTGATTTGATTTCTGAAAAAGAATGTGACGTTGTATTTCTGCCGGCCAGTGTTTTTCAGCAGACTCTTGTTGAAGAAGCTTATTCTAAATCCATTTCCGTTATAGCCTTTACTTATTCGGATATATATGACTATGGAAATCTCATAATGACATTTAAACCCCGAACGGAGATTCTTGCTATTAGTATAATTAGCCGGGTAATTCTCGGCGGGGCAAACAAGAGTTCAATGAATTTCGGGATTGATGACGGAATTTTTATACATAACTTCAAAGGCAAAGAATGGAATGATGTATCAATTAACTCCGTTGAGAATATTATTACAGAAGTGCTGAAAAAGAGAATGCGATGATAATGAAATCTGCTAAAACCAGTAATAGAACCATGTCTTACTATGCAAACTTGGCTACATTTGTTTTTTGCAGTCTAATTATTTTATTTACACTTATTATTTCGGTATTTCACGGAGTTTCTAAAAAGATATCTGCTCATAAAGAGGCTCTTTATGAGGTAAGAAATTGTGCGGATAGAATTGATTTCGTTTTATTATTCATTTTGGATGAATCCAAAGATTTCACTCAAAGACTGCAATTAATTTCTCCTCCTTTTCATCGTGAAAATGCATTGGAATTTTTAGATAAAAATTTTTTTCTGCAGGGTATTCTTTCTTTTTCTCCGGACGGAAGTCTTGAGGAAAGTTATTACCGGCAGGGTATTGTTGAACCTGGACGGGAAGAATATGAAGAACTTGCACTTTTGGTTAAAAATTCTACTGAGAACTTCGTTACGGGATTTTATAAAAATACAAACGGTGATGAGTATTTTTATGTTGGAATGCCTCCGGATGACAATAAAAAGAGTTCATTTTTTACAAGATATGACGCAAAAATTATAACAAATATTCTCAGGGCTTCATACGGTTACTTTTATATAATTTCTCCGACTGACGGAATTGTCACAGCTAATTTTCAAATGGATGAAAAAAAACGCAGGGAGTTTAATTTTACTAATTTTGTAAGTGCTGATGCTATGCAGCCGATGTTGGACAGTTATTTTATTCGTGATTCTGACGGATACAGAAGTATAATAAGAATGATGAAATCTTTTGTTGTGTATGAAGTTCCGCGTAAAGGTTTATTCTTTTTTAATCCAATATCTGTAAGTGCTATGATTTTTGCTGTATTGATGATGCTTTATGTGTTTTTTATACGGCAAAAATTTTATCAGCATATAATAGTTTCATCATACAAGTTTCTGGAAGCATGTTCCAGGTCTTACCGCGGATTTCCGGTAAAGAATGATTTAAGTACTGTTTCGGAATATACTTCATTGATTACATTTTTTCAGAAGATTTCTGCTAAAATCAGAGAAAAGGAAGAAGCCATAGAAATTTCGCGTGAAGAAAATCATGAGCTGTTTTTTTCTATGAATATTGCGGTAATTGAAGAATCTTTTGATTTGTTGTTCGAAAAGGAAATGATGTCGGATATTTCTAACGATGATTTTGCATCAATGTTAAATAAAATTACTGTAATCAGGGCTAATCAAAAGGCTCTTGATTTGTTTTCTTCGATCGGTTTTCCCGATTTTAAAAATTCATATGATGCATTTCGATTGTCTGAAGGATTAAACTTATACCGTAAAATATGCGGCATTGAGAATTCTTATGACAAGGTAATTGATTTTACATGCGCTAATGGAATTAAGAAGAAAGCTGTATTTCATATTTCTAGACATAATATGAATGGAAATATGAGAAGGTTTTTGATCTCGGCAATTGATATTACAGAATCTATCCGTCAAAGTGAAGATATTAAAAATAATCAGATGATGTGGAATTATATTGCAGATTCGGTAGAAACTCCTCTTGCAGTTGTAAATTCTTTGGGAGAAATACTTAAATTAAATCAATGTGCACTTTCTTTTTTTAAGCTTTCTGAATTATCTGTAGAAAAAAGATTTATTGATGATGTTTTTCAAATAACAAGCAAAGATGGCAAAAATATATCCAACAGAATCCGGGCGGCAATGCTTCTTGGTAAACCAGTTAAGTATTCTGAAGCATCTTATATTAATGTAAATTCTGCAAAGATACCTGTTTCGTTTTCTGTTATGCCGTATAAGGATTCAATGGATAGAACCGCGGGTTCAATAGTTATATTTTCTGATTTGTCGAATCAGGCTAAAATTAAATCCGATCAAAGACGTTATGAAAATGTTGAAATTCTATATGACACTATGGGCGGGGTTATTAATGATTTCAATAACATCCTCGCGTCCCTTTCAGTAAAAATTTCAATGGCAAAGATGATAGCAGAAGATGGTTCTTCATTTTCTGAATCGTTATCTGATTCGGAAATACTCGTAAATAAAGCTAAAGATATAATGATGAATGTGTTCAGAATGCTCAAGCCAATTAATTCAGGAGTATCATGTGATTTGACAGCAGTGCTCCTTAAAACTTCTGCAATATATGAATCACGGGCTCAAAAAATACTTATTGATAAGCTTCCGGATTTTTATGTAATGATGGATATAGAAAGCGCTGAAAAAATAATGTATGATGCCGCATCTTTTGCTGTCAATCGTGCATGGCGGGGAGAAAATATTCATATAGAGGCAGAAAAAAGACTTATTGAGAATTCCAATTCTTCATATGTCGACGTCATTTTTTCTAAGATAGAATTAACTGAAGAAGAATTTGCAGCATTTTCTGAGATTGGAATATTTATAGGAGAGAAATATTCTCAAATTCGTTCTTTGCGGGATTATGAAGATTCTGTAACTGGATATAATATCAAAGTTAGAGCAGAACGCCTTTCTGATTCTTATTCATTGAAAATCTCTCTCCCTGCAAAAAATACCGAAGCAGAACATGTTGAAGTTGAAACCAGACAGGACAATGCAGATAAAAAAGGAAAGATTCTTGTTATGGATGATGATGATATTTTGAGAAAAACTTTGAAAAGAATGCTTGAGTATATGGGGCATTCTGTGGTTGCCGTGACAGAAGGTGGTGAAGCTGTTGAGCTTTACCGCCTTGCACAGATTGACGGGAAGCCGTTTGATCTTACAATTCTTGATCTTAATGTAAAGAAGGGAATGGGAGGTGAAGAAGCTGCAGTTGAAATAATAAAAACAAATTCATCCGCGAAAATTATAGCTTCAAGCGGTTATATTGATAAAAGTGAGTCAGACTTTGGACGCGGAAATTTCTGCGCCTTTCTTTCAAAGCCGTTTATGTCCAAAAAAATAGCTGCCGTTATAAATAAAGTTCTAACAGTATCCTGAAAGTATTCATCGGCCGTTTTCGGGATACTGCTGAATTTGATGTAAGCATTTTTAAGGCAGAAAGTTTTTTATAACCTCAAGTTCTTTCTGATTAAAAAGCCTGAATTTATAATCTTTTAATTCTTTTATGATATCCTTGCTGAAATAAATGATTTTGCGGCTGTATGGTTTTTTCTCATATTCATCAACCCATATTACTACAGATGTCTTTTCTGAGTCCCAGTAAACAGCTCCTTTGTTGCGTTTAACATTTTCGCCAACAGGTTCGCCATATTTTTCTTTAACTTTATTTTTGACTTCGTCCAATGTAATGTACGGGAATTCGATAACGCAATAAAATAGACGGGCAGGATTTCCTGCATTCGGCATATCTTTTACTTTTTCCGGATCAATGTAGAAGAAGCCGTATTTATATGTAAGACCATTTTCTTTGCTGATAATAATGCGGTCTTCATCAGAATAGACTATTTTACCCTTAATTTTATCTTTTACTGTTTTATATTCTTCATTCCATGCTGTTTCCGCATATCCAGACGGCAGAGAATTTATTGTTTTCTCATTTTCTTTTTTATCCGGTTCAACAGTTGATCCAGGTGCCTCAGTTTTTGGACCATCAGCGGTTTTTGTAGGGGTTTCCGCTGCATTTTGAGCATTTGACCGGATAAAACACGATAATAGCAATATAGCGGCTATGAATATTTTCTTCATTGGATACCTCGATAATAATATGCACTCATCTGATTGTCGGCAGAAAATCATTAAGCTGAAAGAAAAATTAAGTAAGCTTTGCGTCAAGTTTTATTGACAAATTGTCTTATTATGCTAAATTATAAAATATTGATAGAAGGAGAAATAAATGGGAAACGTTACTGAAATAAAGTCGTCTGATTTTGAAAGCGCCGTACTAAAAGCGGAAGGAAAGGTTTTAGTGGATTTTTGGGCGCCATGGTGCGGACCTTGCCGTATGCAGGGACCTATTCTTGAAAAAGTAGCTCCTTCGGTGAAGGCGCGGATAGTAAAAGTCAACACTGATGAATCGCCTGATATTGCGGAGAAATACTCAATATCATCGATCCCGACTTTGATAATATTTGATAAGGGACAGGTTGTGGAAAAACTGGTTGGAGTACAGCCCGAGCCCGTTTTAATTCAGAAACTGTCATAAGATCGAAATGATTATGAACAAAAACCGGGTAATGCCGGTTTTTGTTTTTTTGTAGTTCATCAATATCCTGCAACTGATCAGAACAACGAACAACTGTCTTTATTTATAAAACTTCTAGAGTGTAGGCACTTTTTTTAAAAACGAGTTGACTTTACTAAAAAATTAAATGAACTGAAGAAGGATATTTGAAATCCGTAAGGATTGAAATATATAAATAAATATCTTTTTGCATTCGGCTATTTGCTGTCTGCTTTTGTTTGGGAAAGGGGATAACTATTGCATAAAGGTGAACTGATATGCCCAAAAAAAATAGTAATTATGATCTTGGTGTTTTTTCGAAAATCATAAGAATTGCTGCTTTGTGCCTTTTTCTTTCTGTAATAATAACAGGTGTCCTCAATTATACCGCGGCTAGGTCGATCATTCTCGGCCGTATGGAAGATACTGAGTTAAAGAATTTTGCGATAATGAAAGCCGAAATAGCTGAAAGCAGGATGCTAAAAGCGATTGAAACATCAATGCTTCTTGCAGATGATCCGGTTCTAAAAAGCTGGTTTAAGGGCGGCGAGAAGGATCAAACAGAGGGCAAGTTTGTAAAACAGCGTCTTACGGATATTGTTGAACAAGCCAACTATTTTACAGTTTTTGCTGTGAGTCTTTCAACAAATAATTATTACATCAATAACGGTAAAATTCTTCAGACAGTAGATAAAAACAAACCCGATGATTCATGGTTTTTTGATTTTTTCCCTAAAAAAATAAAAACCGATTTGAATGTCGACTGGAATGATAATCTCAAGGACACTTTGCTTTTTGTTAATGTGCGGGTTGGTGAAGAAAATGCACCACTCGGTGTCGCAGGTGTAGGCGTGAGTCTGAAAGAAGTTGCTGGTATGATTTCAAATAAAAACGGATTTGAAGGCAATACAACCTTTATAATAGATTCTAATGGCGTCATTCAGCTTGCAAGTGATATGAGTTATTCAAATAAAAAATTTTCTGATTTTGCCGGAGAAGAGTTATTTGAAAAAATTCAATCGAACGATACTGCTATGTTTTCTGAAATATGCAAACTAAATAATGGTGAATGTGAAATTGTTTCAGTTCCCCTTCCGCGCATAGGATACCGGCTTATTGATATAACTCCGAAGAAAGATATTGTCGCGCCGCTTTACAGGCTTGCATTTCTTTCACTTGCGGGTGCGCTAGTAGTAATGATTGTATTTCCGCTTATACTTTATGTTTTCGGGACCAGAAAAGCAAAGACTCAGTTTGCCGGTCTTATATCTTTTTTCAGAAAGATGAAATCAGGTGATTTGACTAGTGATTCGTCACTCGAATTAAAAAAAACAATGGGGGACTTGGGAGCCGAACTTTCCGAGTACCGTGTATTTCTAGCTGAAATTATATCCCGTTTGCGGGGAATATCGCATTCGGTCGGAACTTCTTCAAAAGTACTTTCTGAGAGTATGATACATTATTCTGATACTGCTCAAGGGCAGGCAGCTTCTGTAGAAGAGATAGCGGCGACTTTTGAGGAAATATCAGCTAAGATGGATGACGTCACCAAAGAGGCAGAGTCTCAGGAAAAACTTTTAAAGGGTTTTATTGAAACAATTAAACAACTTGCATCGTTTATCGAAAAGTCTGAATCAATTGTTTCGGAAAATGATGGTATTGCAAAAGGTATGAGTTCGGAGACTGATGACGGAAATGATTCTTTGAGATCCATGGAGAAATCAATGGATGAGATCGTGAAGAGCTCCAACGATATGATGAATATAATCGGGATCATTACTGATATTTCTGAGCAGACAAATCTTCTTTCACTGAATGCTTCAATTGAAGCCGCACGCGCCGGTGAGCACGGCAGGGGATTTGCAGTAGTTGCTGAAGAAATTTCAAAACTTGCAGATCAGACGTCTCAGAGTACCAAAGATATTGGAAACCTTATTCAGAAGAATAACGAACTTATCACGGCAAGCAGGCATTTGATTGATGACACTCAGATTAAAATGACAAACATTATGAAATTTGTAGCGAGTATTGTGTCGAGTTCAAGAAGTATTGCAGAAATTAATGATTCCGAAAAAGACATGAAAGAAACTATAATGTCTCAGGTCGGACTTCTTTCAAAGGGTTCTTCCGAGATCCAGCATGCGATGGAACAGCAGAAAGACGCTATTTCTGAAGTTATGACTGTCCTGAATAGTTTCTCAGGCAAGCATTCCGAAGATTCCGAAAATGCCGTTAAGATAGCAGAAAGTTCCGAAAATTTGGTTAGAATTACAGAAGAACTTCAGCAAATGATTTCTTTGTTTAGGGTATAAGTTATACATTAATGTATTTGCTTAGTAACTGAATTAATTCTGATTTTTTAAAAGGTTTGCTGATACTCGCTGTGAAATTGAAATCATTCGGCCTTGACATTACGGTATCATCAGAGTGTCCGCTTGTGGCGAAAAAAAAAGTTTCAGGACATATTTGTTTGAGCAGTAAAACTGCTTCTTTTCCTCCCATGCTTCCCGGAACGGTCAAATCAAGAATCGCGCCGGTGATATGCCGTCCTTCTTCAGCTTCTTTTTTAAAAAAATCAATAGCAGAATAGCCTTCACTGAATACTTCTACTTTATAGCCCAATGATCCAATCATGTCGCCGATAGCATCCCTTATAACCTTTTCATCATCCATTACAACGAAAGTTCCGCTGCCGCGAAATGATAAGGGTGATTGTTCTGTCTTCTCTTCGGGGAGTCCGTTTACTGCCGGAAGAAAGATGTGGAAGGTGCTGCCTTCGTTTACTTTAGATTCTACATCAATTGTCCCGCCATGCTTTCTGATTATTGAATAGCATGTAGCTAATCCGAGTCCATGACCTGATGGCTTGGTTGTAAAAAAAGGATCGAAGATTCTCTGCATTAATTCCTTGGTCATTCCGCTTCCGTAATCCCTGATTGAAATTTTTATATATTTGCCTGATTCAAGAATCGGGTGCTCTCTATCGGATAATACTATATTGCGCGCAGAAATATTAAGTTTTCCGCCGTCGGGCATTGCCTGTTTTGCATTAATGACTATATTATCTATAACCTGGCTGATCTGATTTTTATCATAATTACTCATCCACAAATCGTTTTCGATATCAAATTCATATGATATGTTTGAACCGCTGAGAGCAAATTTTACCGTATCAATAATATGCGGAAACAGGTGACCAATTGATTGTGCCGGAGCACCGCCTTTAGCGAATGTTATGAGCTGTCTTGAAAGGTCGCGTGCTCTGTCTATAGTCGAAATTGATTTTGACAGATATTCTTTCAGTTGATTATCTGCAGTTATTTCCTCTGCTAATTCTATATAGCCGTATATCCCGCCCAGAAGATTGTTGAAGTCATGTGCTATGCCGCCGGCAAGAGAGGCAAGGGATTCGAGTTTTTGAGTACGCTGTAATTCTTCTTCCATTCGCTTTCGCTCTGTAATATCTCGAATGGTGCCGAGAATAAATTTCTCACCATGGAGTTCAATGAGTTCCGCTGATAAAAGAGCATTGATGATGGTACCGGATTTTGATATAAAATTTGCATCTTTGTCATGAATACTCCCTTCTTTTTTTACAGCTGTGATATATTCTTCTCGCAGTGAAATATTTTCCCAGATATTTAAGTCTATTGGAGATTTACCTATAATTTCATGTCTTTTATATCCGAGAATTTTCTCAATTCTTTCATTAGTCTCAACTATTATTCCATCTTCGAGAGAAGTTAAAAATAGTATGTCCGGACTTGCTAGAAACGCCTTGGCAAATTTCTCTTCAGAATTTTTGAGTGCAGCTTCGGATCGTTTTCTTTCAGTGATATCTCTGACGATGCCGACAGAAAATCTTTCTCCATTTAACTCATACATTCCTACATTTACTTCGAAAGGGAATTCTGTACCGTCTTTCCTTAGACCTGCGGATTCATAATAGTGTGGTGCATCAAGACCAGAATATCTTCTGGAAATAAAATCTTTAATTTTGCTTACTTCATTTGGTGAAATATTTGTGAGAATTGACTTGCCGATTATTTCTTCGGGCTGAGAATACCCGAACATTTCAAGATAGGATTTGTTAACTAATACAACAATACCTTTCTTGGAAATAACAATTGCGTCTTTTGAGCTGTTGAAAATAGCTCGAAGCTGTTCCTCATTTTCTTCTGCTTTCTCTTTTGCTTCAATTAGAGCACGTTCCATTTTTTTTCTGTCGGATATTTCCATGAAATCAACAGCTATTGAGTTCGGTCCTGTATTAAATGCTGTAACATCATATACGCCCTGAAAACGTCCGTCGCTATATGGAATTTCAAAATGCTGAGTATTCAGTTCTCTTTTGGCTATTTTGCGGTACATTTCAGGTGTATCTGTTTCGGCTAATGCCGGAAATGCTTCTTCAATCGTTTTGCCGATTAGGTTCTTGTGGCTGATTCCTATTATTCGATCGGCTGATGGATTTGCTCCTGTTAGAATAAGTTTATTATCATTTTCGAAATGATAAAAGTACTTTGCTATGGGTGAAGACTCTACGATACAGCGGAATTTGTCTTCGCTTTCTCTTAAAGCAGACTCGGATTTTTTGCGGGCTGTGATATCATGAATTATTGAATGAAGGTAATACTTTCCGTTAAGAAGGATGGAGCCACTCCAGACTTCTACATCCTTTATCGATCCATCAGCGCAACGGTGTTTGAATTCAAATTGTACTTGTTGATTTTTACGGGCTTTGTCTATTGAAGAAAATATTTCATCTTTCGTGAGAGTATTAATATCATGAATCTTCATTTGCAGTAATTCTTCTTTTGCCCATCCGTAGAATTTAACTGCTGCTTTATTCGCATCTATTATACTTCCATTTTCAGAATCTATGATGAGCATAACTGAGGGGTGGTCGTCAAAGAGAAACCCGCATAAAGAAAGGTCGTTAACTTTGCTCATGAACCTCCTCCGCTGTAATTGTTCTGATGGAGATTGTGCCGATTATCCGGAAAATTTAGTAATTGATTATAAAGTATATGATTGAAAATTTCAAGTTCGGAATATTGGGGTAGAGTTTATGTTGAATTGGAGGAAATAAAAAACCCCGGATTCCGGGGTTTAAAGCTGCTCCCCCGGCAAGACTCGAACTTGCGACCAATTGATTAACAGTCAACTGCTCTACCGACTGAGCTACAGGGGAATGTAACTTATAAAAACAATAAAAACGACAGCCGGAAAACTGTCAATTATTTTCCGGCTAATGATAATAAAAAAACGGCCTTAGCCGTTTTTTTAGATAATGGATGCGGTGTCTTCCGTAATAGTTTTCAGCTGATTATCATCAGGAATATACTGAATCTTCTGCTGTTTAAGTATTTCAAATTTGCATGAAGTGAGTATCTCTTCCACGATTCCGACGCTTTGACCGCCCCAGCCGAAAGAGCCGAAAGCCATAGCTTTTCTTCCCTTTGGTGCAAGTCCCTTCATATAGGTGAGGAAAGCTGAAACTGTTGGCAGAATATTATTATTTAGTGTCGGGCTTCCAACACAGATATATTCCGCTTCGATAATATCAGTCATGATATCAGAAATGTGAGTGAGTTTGAGGTCATACATCGAAAAAGCTATTCCTTTCTGCTCGAAAGCATCAGAAATTGCGTATGCCATTTTTTTGGTTGAGCCCCACATTGAGTCATATACGATAACGGCTTTTTTTGCTGTTTTATTTGATGACCAGGCTGTATAAAGTTTTAATATTTCAGGGATATGTGTTCTCCAGATTATACCGTGGCTTGGGGCAATTATTTCAATCGGAAGTGCACCGGCTATTTCGAGAGCTTTTTGTACCTGAACACCGTAAGGAAGAACTATGTTTGCGTAATATTTCTTAGCTTCTTCCTTTATCGTATCAAGCGGATATTCGTCATCAAATCGCTCGCTTGATGAGATGTGTTGACCGAAAGCGTCATTTGAAAAAAGAATTTTTTCATTTTCAAGATATGTAAGCATATTATCCGGCCAGTGAACCATGGGAGTCAGTACAAATTTTAATTTGTTTTTACCTGTTGATATTTCACTCGTTCCGTCTACTATTTTGAAGTTCCAGTCTTTTTTGTAGTGCATTCGGAGGCCTTTTTCGCCGGCGGCAGAAGTGTAAACTGTCGCGTTTGGAATAAGGTTCATGAGTTCGGGCATACTTCCTGAATGATCCATTTCCACATGGTTAGCAATCACGTAATCGATTTTTGAAGGATCGATTATTGATGATATTCTTTGAATCATTTCAGGATAAAGATAAGACTTAACAGTATCAATCAATGTAATCTTTTCATCGATTATAAGATAGGCATTGTAAGTTGAACCTCTTTGGGTCATATAGCCGTGGAAGTTTCTAAGATCCCAGTCAATGCCTCCAACCCAGTATATATTTTCTCTTATTTTTACAGCTTTCATATTGTTCTCCTGTTAGTTTTCTTTCTAATTGTTTATATATTAGCACTGTGAGTTAATGAGTCGATAATTTTTTAGCCGGATTAAAATTTTTTAAAACCGGTCACTCTACAATTACGTGATTTCCCTCAGATTTCAACTATATTTTCACCAAAATAACGATTAAATGAAGAATAAAAAACCGGATAAAGTGCAAAAAAATAGTATTTAAAACGTATTAATACCAGAGGTTATTATGAAAATAATGGTGTTTATATTGCTGTTCATCACTTCCTGTTCGGCTGATGAAATTCAGGATGATATTTCGGACGATATATGCGGAATAAAATTGATTATTCCTTCGAAAGTTGGAGAGGGAGATTCGCAGGAGTTGAGGAGCGTTATTCTGAAAAAAGACGGAACGCGCACTGTTTCGTCTGATGTAAATTATACAGTGTCGGATGAACTTCTGGTTTCAGTTTCGGAAGGTAAGGCGGTATTTCTTAAACCCGGAAACGTTATTATAATCGCTACGATTAATGGTTTTTATGACAGCTGTGATGTGTTGATTCAAAGAAAAACTAATTATTCAGCTGTAAAAATATATTGTGTCATGTATGATCCGTCAGGCGCGGATAACGGAAAAGAGTTTATCGCGATAAAAAATACATGGGATGAAAAAATATCTCTGGATGGATTTATTCTTCGTGCCGGCACGTCTTCATATCTTTTAGGTAATGCGGAAATATCACCTGGAGATGTATTATATTATTGTCAGGATGATGTTGCGGCAATGACTTTATATTCAATTAGTTCTTCAGGACAATTAAAGTTTACAATGAGAAATTCCGGGGAAACCGTCAAACTATATCGAAATAATTTGCTGATAGACTGTGTTTATATTGAGGGCGGGGCAAAGGAGGATGCTGCGGCTTCTGAATGGGGAAGTTCGGTCTTTCCTTATGCCAAAGAAGGAAATTGTATAAAAAGACAAAGCGATAATGATACAGATACATTTGCGGATTGGATTGAAAGTTCAGAGCCTTTTTGACAAAAACGTTTTATTGTTTTTTATTGCTATAGGCGTTGTAAACTTTTTTGTAATCGCTTGATGCATTCCAGAATAAGTAGCCCTTTGCGCCAGAAGCGTCAGAGGCCTTCACCTGTTCTTTTATATAAGCCTCATTATAGTTTGACACGCGCCATCCGAAAGCCTGAAGCCACGGTCTTACAATTTTTCCGCCCGCGTCTTTTTTAACAAGTTCAACACCCTTAGCGATAAAATAGTCGGGATTGTCACCTGGTTTTTTGAATCCGTCAAAGTGGTCATTGAAATGCGAAGGATAAAGCATTGGAGAAATAACATCGCAATAGGGCGCAAGAAGTTTGATGCGCTGTCCGGTGCTGTTTATATCACCTTCGTATCCCCATGCTACAACTCCGAAAATGTCGATTGATAGATTAGTGTTTCTGAGATTCATTTCACGGTAAATTTTTTTGAGGAACGCGGTAATTGCTTCTTCTTTCTTCATCGATCCGAAATGCCATGCGAAAGAAGCATCTTCAATATTTGAAGCAGTCGGGAAGCGTATGTAATCAAGCTGGATTTCGTCAACTCCGTATTCAGCAACTTCTATGGCGAGGCTTATAATATATTCCTGAACATACTTGTTTGTTGGGTCAATCCAGAGTTCATTTGATGATTCATTCCAAATGCCTCCCCTGGATTTTGATTTAACTGCAAGCTCAGGGCATTTCTTCGCGATAATATGATCTCTGAAGCATGCTATTCTTGCAATTGTATAAATGTTGCGCTTTTTTAGTTCGGAGATTAACTTAGGAAGGCTGTTTATGGTCTTGTTTTTATCTAAATCAAGAGAACGTGCAAGAGGATTTTTAGAATAAAAAGAAAGAGTTCCTTCAACATCCTTAATATCAAATACAACTGTGTTGATTCCTATTTCTGAAAATTTATCGATTGTTGATATAATTGAATTACGTCCTGCAGATGAAGCCGTGAAATAAAGTCCTTTGGTGAAAGGGATCTGTGTCTTGTTTTTGTTGCGGTGGTCAATTTCGAATGCCGCAAGAGAATTTGGAATCAATAAAACTGAATTGGATTTAATAGCGGTTTCAGAAACAGCGTTTGTTTTTTTTATCGCTTCTTCGAGTTCTTTGGCTGAATAAAATCTCGTGAAAGGGAGTGCTTTCTTTGCAATCGCTGAAATATTTTCCGAAGAATTTGTTTTATAGATAAGCGTATTGAATGAAAAAGTAAAATTTGCCGGAAGTTTCAGGAAGCGGCTTTCTTTTAATGAATTACCGGGAATGTAATTTGCCGCATCATGAATGCCGGGAGATACTGATTTAATGAAAGAAGAAAAAGAATCCGATGCACCGAAAAAAATAAGCAATGCAGAAATCAGAATCAATGGAATGAAAAAAATAAGCACCCGTTTCATAAATTCATGAAATTAACGGGTGCTTATTCTGGCAAGTCAAATATCGATTGAACTGAGGAATTCGTTAAGAATCCTTTTCTTTGAGAAGAATGCTGCGCGCTTAATTGCCTCAGCTTTAAATTTTTTCTGTTTTTCACGCGATGAGAAGAATTCGATTACTTTATCAGCAAGTTCTTTTCTTGAGTTTTCAACATAACCGCATTTGCCGTGAAGAATTATCTCTTTTGGACCTTTTGTTTTATAAGAAGCCACTGGAAGACCACAAGAAAGAGCTTCAAGAACAACGCATCCGAATGTGTCGAATCGTGAAGGAAGAATCAGCATGTCTGCGGAAGAGTATATTTCGGGCAAAGCAGCGTGGTCGACCCAGCCGAGAAAAACTGCATTGGGGATTTGTTCTTTTAAACGTGTTTCTTCCGGCCCAACACCTGCAAAAACCATCTTTAGATTCGGAATTTTTTTCTTTGCTTCGGAATAAATGAAAGGTACTTCATCGACTCCTTTTTCTTTGGAAATTCTACCTGTAAAAAGTAATACCGGATCAGATGAGCTGTAGCCGAATAGTCTTTCTTTGGCTGGTTTTTTCGGGTTGAAAGCTTCTTCGACCCAATGAGCTGTTAAAAAAACTTTGTCGTCAGCAAAGCCGATGTTCGGACCTGTCATCCATTTTTTCTGATCGGTATTCAATACGAATAGTTTGTCATATTGTCCATAGAAGAAACGTAATAAGCGTTTCAGTTTTGCATTTTTATCTTTATCAAAATCGAGAACTTTTTTTGCAAACGTCATCCAGTCAGTATGAACATAAAAGTATGCCGGAACAGAATATGCTTTTTTGAGAAAAATTGAAGCAAAGCCCATGAAACCTTCTGTTGAAGAAATAATTCTATCATAACCGTTTTCTAGAAAAAGATTCTGCAATTCAATGATATCCGGAATTCTTATCATTTGATTTTCGTAGAAAGGCAGAGTGAATTCGGCAAGGGGTTTCAGAACAATGAGATTTTTCTGGCTTTTGAGTTTTGATGAAACAACACAGAGGTCAATCGGCAGATTCCTATTTTGAATTTCGGCAAGAAATGATTTTAAAACCATTGCGACACCGTTTGTATCTTCTAAAGTGTCAGTGAGCCAGAGCATACGCTTAGGATGGCGGAAAATGCCCATTTCATTGCTGAATTTTTCAAGAAGAGGTCGAGTATTATACATTACTCTAGCGCTGGTGAATGAAGCTGCAGTAATTACAGATGAGGCAAGTGCGGGAAACGGTAATCCGTCGATAAATTCGCCGATGTCTATTTTTGATTTTCTGCCAGAAGATGAAAGGTTTCTGACATGGCTTGGTATTTCGATTGAATCAATGATGTCATTGAAATTGAATTTTTCTGATTTTCCGGACGAAAGATTTTGAAGTTTCTCAATGACACGGTTTAGAAACAGGATCTGAAGTTTTGAATAAATTCCCTCGATAGATTTTTTGTAAATATCAGGTCTGATCTCAGGATTGCGTTTTCTGGCTGAAGCTATTTTTCTGACTTCTTCAAGAATCGGTTTATATGGTTTTTTTAAAAATAATGAAAGAAATCTTGAGGGAGCTTTCCCTTCAAAAGCCTCATGAAAAATTTTCAGGAAACGCATTGTCATTTTATGGCGGCGCAATTCGGCAAATCCGTTCGAAATCATGAAAGCCAGAAGTTTCTCTGCAGAATCGCCTTTATGAAGAAGAATATGAAGTAGACCAGGGTCTTTCATGTTTAAGCCGATTTGGCAAAAGTAGTCAATGAATGCGACCATCATTTTTTCGTTGTTGTTGTGACTCCCGAAAACTGATGTGCGGCAGTTACGTAACGCTTCAAGAGCCAGATCTGAAGTTTTTTCTGTTTTAAGCCTTTCAGTAAGCCGTGGGATGTGTAAGTATGTACCGGTTAGTCCAGCAAATATTCCCATATGTTCATCGCTTCCGCCGGTATATGCTTTTCTATATGGATCATCAGTGTATTTCTTCCAGTTAATTTTATGCTTTTTTATAAAATGATTTATTTTTTCTTTTGAAAGCGAATCGAGCCAATTTTTTATTAGCATATTCTGCCACGAATCGCGTTGACCGTTGATAACTTCAAAACGCTTGAAAATTACGGCAAGCTTTTCAAAAAGTTCAAGCGAAGGGATTGATGATTTTTTATAGTGATAAAGAGGATGTGCCCAGATTGTCGGGATATTCTGCAAATGAGCGTATTCAAGAAAATCGTATAAATTATCACGAAGCTTGTTGAGTTTTTTTTCATCATTTTCTGAGAATCCATATGCCAACACATGAATACCTGTTGAAAAGTCAGGGACTTTGACGGAGAATTCGCTTCCGATTAGAATATCATATCCCTTTTCACGAAGAGAAAAACAGGACCGGGCATTGTTGTGATTTGTTATTGTAAAGGCTGTGCACTTGTGTTCTTCAAGGGTATTGATTAGACTTTCAGGTTCAAGCCATGTTTCGGGAAGACCAAGCATTCTTCCAAGTTGTTCATCTGGAATATTACTGTTTTTGTCATGACAGTGAAGATCTATTCTCAAGGTATCTTTGCTGGGGAATTTATTTTTTTCTTTAGTAAGAAAGGCTTTCAGGTTAGTTTCTATTTCATCATGGAGCGCAATTTGTTTTTTCATGGTACCCCGCATATTTTTTTTATGAAATTATCAATATCATGTAAATGAATCATGATGAAAATGTAAAGAAATTGTTTGTATTATCGGTGGAGGTGCTTTGACGTTTATTATTGTTGTATGAATTGATTTTTGATAGTTATAAGTTGCTGTAAACTTGTATTCAATTGGATAGTTATCCAAATAATGAAAATTACTATCAAGGTTATTGTAATTTTTATCTTTTTGTCTAGTATCTGAAGACAATATTCTACAAAGAAATTCTTTAATTCCCTCATTTATCATTTTAGAAACTGAAAGTTTGGTTGATTTTCTTAAATCAAGGCAGGCTTCATAAATATTAGATTCAATTTCATAATGAATAATGTTAACATTAACTAATTGCTTTTGATACTTAACTGTTGTTCCTAAAACGACCTTGTTTTCCGAATTATATTTTGACAAGACAGCCTTGAGAATCAGGGTTATTGTTTTGTTTCTTTGATATTCGCTGACTATACCTGATTTCTTAAGCAATGTTGATGAAGTTTCATCGATTACTGCAGTTGTTCTGATATAATTAGTATTACTCATGGTATCCTCCATGAGACTAATACGTTAAAATTAATAAAATTTTGTTTTTTTTAGAAATTTTTGGATAGTTATCCAAAAAAGCGACATAATTTGTAGAATAAAAAAGAGACGGATTTCCGTCTCTTTTTTAATTCCAAATTCTTAATTCAAGAAAAGCATTTCCCAATATTTAGGAAGAGGCCAGAGATCATTATCCGCAATCTTTTCAAGTGCATCAATGTTTTCTCTGAGAGAATTCATAGCATCTTTAACTTTTGAGCAATAGAACTCAGCATGAGCCTGTTCGCCTTCAACTTTGTGAGCTTCTTTAGTCACAGAGTTAAGCTTTTCAGCGCCTTTTTTGATTTCGCCGATATAAGCTGCAACTGAAGCAAGAAGATCTTTCTGATCTTTCACAGCATCAGCACCGAGAATGTCAGAAGTCTTTTTGATTGAAGAAGCAAGATCATTCTGATATTTAACCGAAGCTGGAAGAATCTGACTGATTGCCATATTGTAAAGCGATACAGCTTCAATATCAACGATCTTTGCATATCTTTCAAGGTGAATATAGTATCTCGCAGTAAGTTCTTTTTCAGAAAGAATTTTGTACTTCGAGAAAAGCTTTTTAGCTTTATCTGTATTGAAAGCCTTAAGAGCTTCAGGTGAAGTTTTATAGTTTGGAAGACCGCGTTTAGCAGCTTCAGTCTGCCATTCTTCAGAATACCCGTCTCCCATAAAGAGAACGTTTTTAGATTCATTGAGAACATCTTTCATTACATCAAAGGCAGCCTGTTTTACATCTCCGCCTTTAGCTTTGATAGTATCATACATGTAATCGATGCTTTCTGCTACCATCGCGTTGATTGCTGTTGCAGGGAAAGAGATTGACATGTTAGAACCAACTGCTCTGAACTCGAATTTGTTTCCAGTGAATGCGAACGGAGAAGTTCTGTTTCTGTCTGTGTTATCTTTGCTGAGAATCGGAAGAGAAGAAACACCAAGATCAAGTATTGCCTGATCAGTGGCTTTAGCAACTTTTCCTGCCATGATGCTTTCAACTATAGAAGTAAGCTGATCGCCGAGGAATATTGAAATTATCGCAGGAGGAGCTTCGTTTGCGCCGAGACGGTGGTCATTGCCCGGAGAAGCTACAGTTGCACGGAGAATATCGGCGTTTTTGAAAACAGCTCTAATAACCGCAGTAAGAACTACAAGGAACTGGAGATTGTCATGAGGAGTGTTTCCCGGATTAAGGAGATTGTTCCCTTCGTTGTCAGACATTGACCAGTTAAGGTGTTTTCCGGAACCGTTGATTCCAGCGAATGGTTTTTCATGAAGAAGAAGAGCCATGTCATATTTTGCAGCGATGATTTTCAAAGTTTCCATAACGATATGGTTGTGATCAACCGCAACGTTTGCTTCTTCGAAAACAGGTGCAAGTTCAAACTGACTTGGAGCAACTTCATTGTGTCTTGTTTTAGCTGGAACGCCTAGTCTGTAAAGTTCTTCTTCAACGTCGTTCATATAGCTTACGATCTTTTCTTTGATTGAACCAAAGTAATGATCTTCGAGCTGCTGACCTCTTGAAGGAGCTGAACCTATCAGAGTTCTTCCGCTCATAACAAGGTCTTCTCTTGCCATGAAGTAGTTTTTATCAATTAGGAAATATTCCTGCTCAGGACCAACTGTTGTGATAACTTTTTTTGCAGTGCTTCCAAGAAGGTTAAGGAGCTTCACTGAAGATTCACTGAGAGCTTTTACTGATCTCAAAAGAGGAGTCTTCTTATCAAGAGCTTCTCCTGTATAAGAGATGAATGCAGTAGGAATGCAAAGAGTCGTTGCAGTACCGCTTCTCTGGATGAAAGCAGGGCTTGTAATATCCCACGCAGTGTAACCGCGAGCTTCAAATGTTGCTCTGATTCCGCCGCTTGGAAAGCTTGATGCGTCAGGTTCTCCCTGAACAAGCTGCTTGCCGGAGAATCTTTCTATAACTTCGCCAGGACCAACAGGATCTACAAATGCGTCATGTTTTTCTGCTGTTGAACCTGTCATAGGCTGGAACCAGTGGCAGTAATGAGTTGCGCCTTTATCAAGCGCCCATTCTTTCATTGCATGCGCGACTGTGTTTGCAGTGTCGGCATCGAGTTTTTCATCATCATTGATGATTTTAAGGAGTTTTTTGTATGTCTCGCGCGGAAGTTTTTCTTCCATCACCTTGAAATTAAAGGTGTCGCAGCCAAAATACTCAGAAATTCTTATTGGTTTATCTTCTTTCGCCATTTTTCACCTCTTTGACTGAATAATATGGTGTCAAAGTAGAACCGCTGTCCGGCTTTGTCAATATAGAGAAGTTAAAAACGCCTTTTTGTGTTATTAATTTAACAATTCAGTAATATTGATTCATATCCTGAATTATTGATTAAAACTGCCTTATGCAATATAAAGTTCAGAAAGTGCAGGTCGAAAACTCGTTGATATAGGCTTTATGAAGTATTTGATATGAATTTGTTTTATCTGTCCGCGGAAAACGCGGACAGATTGTTTCCGGTTTTATACCAGAGTTTTTTCGAGATCTTCGATTCCTTTTCTGAAGAGCTCATAATCGATTGAAGAAGTATCAATTGTCTTAAGATATGCTTTGTAGTGATTGATAGTGTCGTTTTTCCACTTCTTCATGTCAAAACCGTTTTCCATATGAAAACCACCTTTTGAAAAATTACGGTATTCCGCATTATTATTGTCGGAATGATTGCATTAAAACAAAAGTTTTAATAAGCATTGTTCCAGTTGATTTTTTCACCTATTTTTTCAGCTAGTTCATTAATATCCGCATCTGTGTGATAAAGCAGAGGAACGTTATTATCTGATATTATTTTGCTATCCGGTTTTTTCGTAATGCGTCTTGCTTTATGATGAGTGGACGTTATTGTTTCTTCAGTTTCGCCTTTTATGGCAACAGTTCCATTGCAAACACAAAAATACGTACTGTCAGGTGATTCAATATGAATAAAATATGCCGTACCCCTTATGGCGGCAATGCCGGTTGGAGTTTTTATTTTATAGTCTCCCTGCTTAGTGAATTTTTTGAGAGTTAATCCGGTAAGAGTCCCGCTTTTCAGTTCGAATGAGTTTTGCGATTCTGAAATGTTAAAAACAAAGACAGTGTTTTGAGCGAGCTTTATAATGCTTCGTTTATTGATAATAATTTCGCAGAATGAGTTCTGACCTGTTTCGATAGTGTCTCCGTATTTTATGGCGGCACCGATTTTACTTTCAATTCCGTTTACAGTAAGTTTACCGGCAAATGCTGAAATTACCGGTTTTTCATCTAAATTGGCGTTTGTGCAGGATAAAAATAGTATTAAAGAGATTATTATTGCTTTCATTATGAGCCTCCGCAATTATGAGGAAACATATCATCAAAAGCCTCATAAATCAATAAAAAGCTGATTGTTCTGGAATCTTACATAGTTTCTCTAATATCTGACAATTGCTATAAAATAATACGTTCTGCTGATATCATATATCTTTTTCAAAAATGAACAAAAAAAATGCTGGCAAATATGTAAGTTTTTATGCTGAATGAACACTATATAGTGAAAGCTTAAATGCTTAAAAAGGTTTTTTTAGCTTTTCAAGCTTAATTGAGGTCACAGTGAAGTACTTTAAGCATATATCATTAATTTTTCCGGTGTTTTGTCTTATTTTTGCCGCGTGCGGCGGAAGCGCGATAGGCGATGCGCAGGAATTTTCGCCGAACGAACCTCCTTCTATTATATCAATAAAAGCCGTCAACTTCGACGGAACTGAAATTACCCAGCTTGACATCGAGCCGTATAAGCAGTTCAAACTGATAATTGAAGCAATTGATCCGGATAACAATCCGCTTGAATATAAATTCGATTCTGCATCGGGCACTTTCGCCGGAATATCATCAAACTCAAACGGATGCACAGCTGTTTTCAAAACGGGAAGCATCAAGGGCGGACAGAACATTGAGTTATGGGCGGGAGTTTCTGACGGAAAGGGAGCCCTTGTCCGCCAGTCGTTCAATCTCGGTACGGGAAAGCTGGGACCGACAATAATTGCAAGTTTTGAAAAGATTAGATTCAGACCAGTTGATAAAATTAAACTTTCTGTCCGCGCCAACTGTTCAGGATTCTTTCAGCTTTACTGCGACGGAACTGCGAACTTTGACTACGAAAAGGACATGTACCGTTATTCATACAGCGAAAACAAGACGACTGATTTTATACTGGCAGGACCTAACTGTACATCTTATGCGGACATAGTGCTCGAGTCGAAAACGCAATACAATAATGACACTAGTTATAATCTGGTATTAGTATTTCGCGACGGATTATTTCAGGAAAACTCATTTACGCAGCCAGTATGGATAGACGGTATGCCTCCAGAAATAAAAACATTCTCTCCATCCGATACAGGCGCAAGCACTGATCCTGAAGTTATCGTGGATTTTACAGAAAATATCGGATACGCAGACAGCTCATCACTGACGCTTGATCCGGCTGGCGGAAAAATTAAATTGAAAAGAATCAACCTCAACCAGGCAGTATTCTCTGTGAGCGGTCTAGAAACTTCGCAGAAATATATCGCAACTGTAAGCGGAATAAAAGACATTGCCGGAAATGTAATGGCTTCCGACTCAACTAAAACGTTTACGACAAGAAGCGACCCGAATGCAAAAATGATAGTTACTGATTCCAACGGAAATAATGATTATACCGCGTACTGCGGATTTGAGAATGTAAATTCAACTATTAGTTTATACGTAGGTCCCGATGATGGAAGTATTGATCTTAGCAGTTTAGTATTTGAAATTGATCAAAAATGGTCGGGAGTGGTTAGTGTTGATGAGTCTGGTTTATTAACAGTCAAAACGAAAACATACTTACCCGAAGAAGAGAACAAAGTTGAAAATGTAACTGTCACCGCGAAAATCTTAAGTACAGGCGAACACGCCGAATTCATCGTAACTATAGAGCCTTGGTATCCCGTAACAAAAGCAAATGAATTCGGACAGGGCGGTATAATCGATCAAAATCTCAGCGGAAGATTCAAGTTGATGAATGAAATTAATTTTGGTGCTGCTACGATTACACCGATCGGTGCGTATAATGCTTCAGGAGCTTTTAAGGGAATCTTTGACGGTGATGGTAAAACTCTGAAAAATTTTAATATCTCCTCTGGCGATTCCGCAGGTATTTTTTCTTTTAATAAAGGAATTATAACAAAACTGAAAATTAAAAACGCCAGCATCAATGTCTCAACAAAAAATTCAGGAATTATATCCGGTTATAACTGGGGTGTATCAGAAACAAAAGGATTGATAGGGGATTGTGAGCTCGACGGAGTGAATATTAGTGTTGACATCAATGGAAGCGATAATTGCGGAGCAGTTGCCGGTCGAAATTATGGAGGTAAAATAATAAATTGCATTGTATCAAATGTTGAAATTGATGCAGCATATAGCGGCGGCATTGTGGGTGTTAATAATAACTGGGATGGTCAAACGGCTGAAATTGCCGGCTGCAATGTAGATAATGCAGATATTAAAGGTAATATCTATTGCGGCGGATTAGCGGGAACAAATCTCGGAGATATTAAATATTCACCTTTCAATAGCGGCATTGTGAAAACACAAAATGAATACTGCGGCGGTATTGCGGGGTTAATGACAGGTGGAACAATTGAGGGTTGTTCTTCGGCCGGAACAGTCGAAGGAACTAATTATGTTGGCGGGATTGTCGGTTCGGTTTTAATAACTCGTAATGGTGATCATTCGATTGCAAACTGTAATTATAAAGGAAAGTCTATTAGCGGCCAAAATTATGTCGGCGGATTGATTGGAAGTATAGGCTTCAATGAAGATTTTGGTAACAATGTGTCATTAACCATTGATGGTTGCAGCACTGAGGGAGATGTTTACGTTGAAGGAACTAGTAATGTCGGCGGACTGATCGGTTATGTTTACGGAAACAGCAGTGGAATTGAAGGAAAAGGATCTGTTATTATCACAAATTCGCATGTCAGGTTGAATATTGATGATGGTACCGCTGACATAAAAGGCGTAACAAACGTCGGAGGACTGATAGGTGGAGCAGAAGGACAAGTTGTAAATGCTGTAAATATAACCCTATGTTTAGCAATCGGTAATATATCATGCAATGGTAATCTGCCATTTGGAAAATATGCCGGCGGATTGATCGGAAATTTATATGGTTATGAAAATACAATAAATTGTGTAATTGTCTCCAAATGCTTTTCAAAAGGAACGGTATTATCACAACAGGGATATGTCGGCGGTTTAATTGGTAGTATGGGTAATTCTGGTGTTTATAATTGTTATTCTTCTTCTGATATATTTGGGCCATTATATCTTGGCGGACTTGTTGGAAGTACGGGAATCTGTAGAATTGATAATTGTTATGCATTAGGAGATGTTCCGGATATTAATGCAACTAGCGGTGGGCTTATTGGAGTGCACGAAAATTATAGTAATGCACAAGTAAATAATTGTTTTAGGGTAATAAATAACGGGAATAGTTCAAATGGTTTTAGCGACAATAATTATGGAATAACAGAGACTGAAGTTAATTTAAGAAAAAAAAACACATATTCAGATTGGACTTTTCCAGATCCTTGGAATATTGATACGGGTCAAATAATTAATAACGGTTATCCTTATCTGATGGGTGTTGGCGGTCAATAAATAAGGATTTTAAATCCTCTCTCCCGGCCTCTCTCCTTTGCTAAAGGAGAGAGGAGAATTGATGGTGTCTTTTTGCGCTAAATTATCTATTGAGGCGGTTCAGCTTTATACATATTTGTTTACGTCTTGACAGTTAAATTAAATATAGTAACAAAAGCTCAAACAATTACACTCAAGATTAATACTCAATCTATATTTGTTTAAATACTAATCGAAAATAAATTTACAGGAGCTCTTATGAAAAAGTTTAAATTATCCGCGATGCTGTTATTCGCGGCAATGCTTATGTTTTCTGCCTGTGGCGGCGGAGGTGGGGGAAGTGATGATCCGGGAAACCCGGGTGATCCGATCGCGACTTTGGAGATTAATGGAGATACTTACACTTACACATTATCTGGCGGCACGGTGTTCAATGCTATACTGACTCCTGACATCGCGACGACTAAAACTTTTCCATGTAATATCGACGCGGACGATGATTATGATGAAGCATCTGATGTGGTAAACGTGCCTGCACGCTTCATTATGGGAGAGACCGAAGTGACATATCAGTTATGGAAAGAGGTGTATGACTGGGCAACAGATACAGCGCGTGGCTCAGGAAAATATACTTTTGCCAATGCGGGAGCAATAGGATATGGCAGCAGCACTACAAATCAGCACCCGGTAACAATGATAAACTGGCGCGATACGATAGTCTGGTGCAACGCTCTGACCGAGTATTACAATGCGAATAATGGATCTGAAACCGATCTTGTATGCGTTTATACTTACAGCGGTGCTATAATACGCGATTCGAGGGATTCTAACGCAACCGCCTGTGACAATGCAGTTCAAAGCACAACAGGCAAAGGTTTTCGACTGCCGACAAGTATCGAATGGGAGTATGCTGCGCGCTATCGAGGCAATGACAGCGCCAATACAGTATCAGGTTATACCAATCCATATTATACGCAAGGTGACTCTGCCAGCGGGGCGATAGCCGATTATAACAATGCATCGGCAACATCAGCGGTAGCTGTGTACGACGTGTCATCGACAGCGGTGGTAAAAAGCAAGGGTACAACTGGAGCAAATGCCCTTGGTCTCTACGATATGAGCGGTAATGTGTGGGAGTGGTGCTTTGACTGGCATCCGGATTATAGCGGTTCGGACCGGGTGTTGCGCGGCGGTGGCTTCGACAGCTCTGCATTCTACATGCAGGTTGGCAACGTGGTCGACTACGCCCCGTATTTCGAGAGCTCCAGCGGCGGCTTCCGTTTTTCGAGGACTTATTAGATTTTGAGTTTTTACATTTTTACTTTTTTTGTTTTCGGGGTGTCCAGAGGGGGCACCCCTCTGGTTCATGTGTATATTAAAAGAAGAAATGCTTTTGTTGTAAAAGTATTTTGGGTAAGGGGTCGTAAAGCGGTTCGAACCGGGTGTTGCGCGGCGGTAGCTTCAACAACTCTGCAAACAATATGCAGGTTGGCAACGTGAACAACTACAACCCGTATAACGAGAACAACAACATCGGCTTCCGTTTCTGTAGAAATAAGTGAAGAGAAAGATGCGCCCTCAACCCCCGGCTCCATCTCCCATAAGGTGAGAAGGGGCGAGCTGTTAAAATTATTGATAGCAGTCCTTTCCCGGGGAAAGTCCTTGTTTTTGGTTTTACCAATTTGTGATTCATTCTGGGAGAGGTCGCGAGTTTTTACAGGATGTAGAAACATTGCCCGCGAGAAAGACGAAGTCTTTAGCGGGAAAACGCAAAAATCACCTCATAGCTTGATGTGTGAAATCAATTTCAAGTTGCATTCGGAGCGAACACGAAGTTCGCGGAGAAAGAGCAACATTCAATTGGTGTCAATGGTGAATTCATGCGGGGTGAGGGCGTAGTCTGTTCACCTTTTCATGATTCATTTGGTTTAATTACTTATCTCGCGAAGATTGTCAGAAGTGTTATAACGGTTGCGATTATTGTAAATCCTGCGGTCATCATCCACATCATCATCGAAAACTTTTTATTTACATCATCGAAACGTTTATCCGTTGCTTCAAATCGTCTATCTATCTGATTGAATCCGAACTGCATCAATTCGCGCTGAGCCTTGAGTTCTTCTTCGATGCGGGTCATTCTTTCTATCAGCTGAATGTCATAAGGACGGAGCTGTACGACATTGCTCTTCGCGCTGAAGCGGTCGAAGTTTGATTCGATGTACGAACCTATCTGTTCAAGCTGTTCTTTCGTAAATTCCATATTAACACTCATTTCTTACCTCAATCTATTATAAATATTTATTCCTGTCAATTATATATACGTACCTTTCCGGAAGGTTTTCGCGGATTAACTAAAAAGTTAAACCGATTAGTTTAATTTTATTTCTTAATTGAAGTGATGTTACGATTGAATTCAATTTAGAAAGTTTGCTGAGATCGACAGCTATAGTTTTACGATTGTGATGCCGAAATTTCTGCGCCAATAGCAAATCAGAGTTGAAATACGGATGTATTTAAACATGAAAATTCTGTTTGAGTTTTGTTTCTTAATGCTGTATGATCTGACTTCCGAGGTATTTTAAGCTTTTGTTTATAGGCTCCGTTCGAGGATATCTCCCGGATTATCTTTGGATTGCGGAGGTTTTATGAATTTTTTTAAGAATCTCAAAATATCCGCCAAAGTTCTTCTTTCCTGTCTTGTGTTTCTTGTAATAATTATTTCCATAGCTTTTTTCGGTTACCGCTCTCAGCAGAATCAGGTTGAATCTTATGAGAAAATATATTCGCATAGATTCCGATCTGTTATCGCGCTTCAGATAATTTCAAGAAATATATATCAGATGCAGACTAATATTTACCGCCAGTTGGTATTCGCTCAAATCGGAAAATGGGATCAAATAGAGCCGGTTAGAGAAGAATCAAAGCTTCTGCGCACGGAATATCTAAAGCAATGGGATACTTACACCAAGAACGTGGAGATGAATGCCGAAGAAAAAAACATTGCTGACAACTGGATGAATATACGAACTTCACTTGCCGGTGTAACGGACAGATTCGGTAAGGAAATTGACGCTAAAGAAGTCCGCAAGGCAGAGCTTACAATCGCTGAATGGGAAAAGGGATATGATACTTTGAAAAAAGCGATGCAGGCCATACTTGATTATCAGGACAAGGCTGCCAAGGAACTTCGAAACGAACAGTACGCTCAAGCCAGAAGTGATTTCGAAATCAATATGTTTATGCTGGTTATTTCAATTATCGTAGCCGTCTTGATAACTTTCGTTCTTGCCCGTTCGGTATCCGGTCCTGTGAACAAGGGGCTCAGTTTCGCGCGTAAGATTGCAGTCGGTGATTTTACCGGCAGAATCGATTTGAATCAAAAGGATGAACTCGGAATTTTAGCAGATGAACTTAATAAAACCGCTGATAATCTCGAGCATCTCATCGGCGGAATAATAACTTCTGCCAAGAGTCTAATCCGTTCCGTGCAGGAAATAGCTTCCGGAAATGAGAATCTTTCTCAGCGCACGACGGAACAGGCCTCTTCACTCGAAGAAATAGCTTCGACAATTGAACAGACAAGCGCGGCCATAAACCGTAACGCGGATAATTCTCTTAATGCCGACCGTCTTGCAAAAGAGGTTACGTCAGAAGCCGAGAAAGGCGGCGAGACTGTAAATGATGCCGTCAGCGCCATAAATGAAATAAGCGAGTCGAGCGTTAAGATAGAGCAGATTACCGGTGTCATTAATGAAATCGCATTTCAGACGAATCTTCTTGCGTTGAATGCGGCAGTTGAAGCTGCAAGAGCAGGTGAGAGCGGGCGCGGTTTTGCCGTTGTTGCCGGTGAGGTCCGAAATCTCGCCAAAAGGTCGGGCAGTGCGGCAAAAGAAATTTCGGGATTGATAAAGGAATCTATTGATAAGGTTTCAAGAGGTTCGGATCTTTCGGCGAAAAGCGGTGAGGCTCTCCGCTCAATAGTCGAAAGGATAAGAATTGTCGGAAATCATGTAGGTGAGATTGCCGCATCCAGCGAAGAACAGCGCACCGGAATCAATCAGATAAATACCGCGATAGTCGAACTTGATTCGGTTACTCAGCATAATGCCGGTCTTGTCGAAGAAACGGCCTCTGCCGGAGAAGAGATGAGTTCTCACGCACAGGAGCTTCTTGCCATGGTTGAAAAATTTGTAATCCGTACAGATAACAGCGGTCTATAGAACTTTTTTTGATTTTTTCCAATCCGGCTATTGACCTGTCTATAGCTTCATAGTTTATTTTTCTCTGCATAACGGATTATCCGTTTATACAAGGAGTTGTTATGCAGAAAAAATTTGGAGGCGGACGTATCGCCAAAAAAGCAAGCTGGGATTTTGATTTTGATGCGGAGAAAATATTTCTTCTTCTATGTCCGACTAAGGAGGTGGACTGGATTGAAGGATGGGAAAACGTGCACACTTTGATTTATTCGGATTCGGGAATTGCAGAAAGATCATGTGTTTTTACGACGGATGTTCCCGGTGAAGGCCGCTCAGTATGGATTGCGTCAAAGTACAGCCTTGAAAAAAGAAATGTCGAGTATGTCAAATTTTTAACTGACAAGGATGCTGTTGTTCACTGGGAAATGACAGTCATTGAAAAAGATGCCTCAAAATGCTCAATCGAAGTAAATTACATTATTACGGGCCTTAGTGAGAAGGGCAATGCTTTCGTTTATGATTTTGCTCAAAATCAACTTCCGGCACTTTTCGAAAGACTCCCGAAAATGATTGAATATTATATGACAACCGGAAAGAAGCTGAAACTTTCTTGATTTCATTAAATTCAGTGTATTTTTATATACTTCATTAATTCCGGCATGCTTAAAAACTTCATGCCGGAATTAAATTATTTGACACAATTGCTTGTTTTGCTTTTTGAATTATCTGCGGTGATATCATGGTACGTATAAATAATATTTCAAAATCATTCGGAGCAAAATCGCTTTTTTCAGAGATAAGCTTCAACATAAATTCAGAAGAAAGAGTCGGACTCGTCGGAAAAAACGGTCACGGCAAAACAACTCTAATGCGCATTCTGTGCGGTCTCGATTCTCCCGACGAGGGGACTATCGAGTTTCCGAAGGATTATACCTACGGTTATGTTAAACAGCATCTGACTTTTTCAAAAAGCACTCTTCTTGAAGAAGCATCTTCGGAAATTACATCCGAAACAGGCCAGTGGATGGTCGAGAAGATTCTCTTTGGTCTCGGCTTCAGCAAAGAAGACATGAATAAAAAACCTGAACTTTTTTCAGGCGGTTTTCAGGTGAGAATTAATCTTGCAAAGGTTCTCATTTCTGAGCCGAATCTTCTGCTTCTTGATGAGCCGACGAACTACCTCGATATTTCATCGATAAGATGGCTTGCTTTTTTTCTGCGCGAATGGAAGGGCGAAATTCTTTTAATTACGCACGACAGAAGTTTTATGGATAATATCGTCACTCATACAGCGGCGATTCACCGGCAGAGTCTACGCAAAATCGTAGGCAATACCGAAAAGCTTTATGAGCAGATTGCAAAAGAAGAAGAGATATATGAAAAGACGCGTATAAATGACGAAAAGAAAAGGCGTGATGCCGAACTTTTCATACGCCGCTTCCGTGCTAAGGCGCGCCTTGCCGGTATGGTTCAATCAAGAATCAAGATGCTTGACAAGATGGAAAAACGCGACAAGCTCGCGTCGCTTGAAAACCTCGATTTCACTTTTTCAAGTGCCCCGTTTTCGGGAAAGCTTCTTTCTACGGCGGAAGATCTTTCGTTCGGCTACGAAGAGGGTAATCTTCTCTTTGAAAAACTTTCATTTAATATAATAAAAGGCGAGAAGATCTGCATTATCGGAAAAAACGGAAAAGGAAAATCAACTCTGTTAAAAACAATTGCAGGTGAACTGACTCCTTCATCCGGAAAAATCTCTATCCATCCGAATGTAAAATCCGGTTACTTCGCTCAGACAAATATTTCAAGCCTTGACCCCGGCAAAACCGTAGAAGACGAAATAGGCGGCGTCATTAATTTTTCTGACCGTCAGGCCGCGCGTAACATTGCCGGCGCTATGATGTTTGAGGGCGACGATGCGCTCAAAAAAATAAATGTTCTTTCGGGCGGCGAAAAAGCGCGCGTAATGATAGGCAAAATTCTCATTCAGCCTGTAAATATGCTTCTACTTGACGAGCCGACAAATCACCTCGACATGCAGTCGTGCGATTCGCTTCTTGAAGCGATTGATGCGTTTGACGGCGCGTGCGTCATCGTTACGCATAATGAAATGTTTCTGCACGCGCTTGCCGACAAGTTGATTGTTTTCAGAAACGGCAGTGTGTTCTTTTTTGACGGCGATTACCGTTCATTTCTCGACAAATACGGCTGGGATGAAGAAGAAAAACGCGAAGAGAAAAAAGTATCCGTTAGAAAGGAAAACCGCCGCGAACGCGCGGATGTAATTAACCGCAGATCGAAGACTCTTACTCCTTTGCAGAAAAAAATAAATGAACTCGAAAAGCAAATCGAAGCAAATGAGGCGCGGCTTCGCGAACTGGATGACGAGATGCTTGAAGCGAGCTCGGTAAATGACGGAAAAATGATTGCCGAAACCGCGAAGAAAAAAGCCGCGCTTGCGGTAGAAACGGATTCGCTTTATAATGAATTCGATTCCGTCTACTCGGACTTTGACCGTCTCTCACGCGAATTTGAAGCAGAGCTTGAATCTTTATAGTATGACCTCAAAGATTCAAATTTCACATCTGTTCTGCATAAATTCAACTTGTTCCAAAAATATTCTTGCCGAAAAGCTTCGGATGTGCATCAATAGCACGTCGATTATTCTGCTCGTTAAGGATTTAATATGCGCCCGAATGTGTCTATAAGTGATGTTGTTGCCGCCGTTGACGGCGAAATGATTTTTAAGGGTGAATCGGATACCGTTCAGTGGGTGGTTTCAAGCGGCTTGATGAGTGATATTCTTACTACCGAAGAAGAGGAGATTCTTCTTCTCAGCAATCTCAATACAACACAGCTTGTACGTACCGCAGATATGGTCGGAGCTAACGCCATGATGGTAACTTCAGGAAAACCGATTCCGGACGATACAATCGAACTCGCGAAAGAACTCGGCATTACTCTCATTCGAACAAAATATCCAGTTTTTGAGGCATGTCATAAATTGTCCCGCCTCTTCTTTAAAGAGTAAACGATGCCGCATCGTTTTCCGCTCAATACCGACAAAGCGCCCAACGCGGTTCTTGAGGTCATCCTGAGGCTGAAGGTCAAGGATGCAATGAGCAAGACGATATTCAGCGCAAAGAAAAATGACAATCTCCGTCAGATTCAGCACATAATGAGGGATAAGGGTGTCACCGGAATTCCTATTCTGGAGGATGACCGTCTTATAGGAATGATAAGCGTTAACGATATTATCAGCGCGCTCGATTACGGTTATATTAACGAACCGGCTGATAATTATATGACAAAATCGCTTATCGTTTTGGAGGATGATATGCCTCTATCCTTTGCTGTTTCGTATTTTGATAAGTATCCGTACAGACGGTTTCCTGTTATAAATAAAGAGAAAAAATTCGTCGGAATGATTTCCAGCCGCGATGTTCTGTCAGCTCTGCTTCATGAGCTCAACAATGAAATTACCGAACTCGAAAATAAGCTTAATAATGGAAGAAATGATGTTCCCGGAAGCATTACTCGTGAGTATTCGATACAGAAGTTTGATTTTGAGAACGCGGGAAAAGCTTCTTTCGAGCTGAAAAAAATACTTAAAGGTCTCAATGCCTCGCGTCAGGTGGTCAGAAGAGCTTCTGTTGCGAGCTACGAGCTTGAAATAAATATCGCCATTCATTCAAACGGCGGTAAGATGCGCTTCGAAATCGATGAATCGAATATAATCATTGAGGCGGTAGATTTCGGTCCCGGAATAGAAGATGTTGATCTTGTTCTTCAGGAAGGATATTCGACTGCTAATGAATGGATCCGTTCGATGGGTTTCGGCGCCGGCATGGGGCTGTCAAACACCAAACGCGTCGCAGATGAATTTTATATTCAAAGCGAACTCGGAAAAGGCACTCAGATAAAATCTATAATATACCTTGGAGGCAGAGATGAAACTTAGTTCTCTTTCTGAAAAAACAGGATGCAGAATTCTGACTTCCGCCGAAACTGATCCTGAAATTGAAACAGGCTATACTTCCGATCTTTTGAGCGATGTCATGGCGAACGCCGAAGAAGGTTCGGTGTTGATTACCATTCAGGCGCATAAAAATTCGGTTGCCGTAGCTGCTCAGTTTGACCTTCCTGCAATCATCATCTGCAACGGAAGAAGCGTTCCGCAGGAAGTCATTGATACTGCCGAAGGCGAAGGCATCGCAATTGCTCAGACCAAAGACAATCAGTTCGAAATTTCCTATAAAATTAAAAAAGCAATTTTGGAAAATGCTCTTTAAGGCTGATTTTCATATTCATTCATGTCTTTCTCCGTGCGCATCGCTCGAAATGAGTCCGTCCGCAATTGTCAAAAAAGCAAAATCCGAAGGTCTTGATATAATTGCAATATCCGATCATAATTCGGCATTAAACGCTCCGGCTCTCCTTGAAGCCTGCGTCAGAGTAGGCGGAATTCATCCTCTATTCGGAATGGAAGTTACAACTGCGGAGGAAATTCACTGCCTTTGTCTTTTTGATAATACGGAATCCGCACTTGAGCTAAGTGAATATATTTATTCTCTTTTGCCCGAAGTAAAGAACAAGGCGGACAAATACGGCGACCAGGTTTATGTCGATGCTGACGAAAATATTCTGGGTGAGGTCGAAAAATTTTTAGGCGTTGCCGCCGATATTTCTTTTGAAAGACTCGGCAAAAATGTGCACGAAAAGGGCGGACTTTTTATTCCGGCGCATATTGACCGCGAACTTTTCGGTCTTCTTCATCAGATTGGATACCTTCCGGATTATCCTTTTGACGCGGTTGAAATTTCGCGTCATTATCTCAAGCGCGGTTATGATCCCAATGCGATTTCCGGAAAATACGGTTATCTTTCGGCTTCAGATTCTCATTATCTCGATGGTATCGGTTCTGTAATAAATCTCATAGAGGCTGAAGATTTTTCGATTGAGGCTTTGCGTTTGGCAATTGGTAAAAAGGGAATTATTACAGAGTTTAAATGATTCCTTGTGATTAAATTCACACTTTTTGATGTTTCGCTGAATTAATATCTTGCAAATATACTCTGATTTTTTACGATGGAAATGAATTATGACAATTTATGTCTGCGTGAACAGTTTTTATGAATTTACTTTCCGCAGTACAGTGAATAATTAACAGGAGGGAATAAATATGTTTGAAAAGGAAGGAACTGCTGTAAAGCTTCCTGACACTCTTCTTAAGTTTATTGAGGAGTGGAAAGACAAGCCGGGCAATCTCATCATGATTCTTCATCAGATTCAGGAGGAGTACGGCTATATTCCGCGTGAGGTTGCGATTGAGCTTTCGAGACTCATCGATACTCCTCTTGCGAAAATTTACGGTGTTGTGACATTTTATCATTTCTTTAAACAGAAAAAACCGGGCAAATACATGATTTCTGTCTGTATGGGTACCGCCTGTTATTTGAAAGGCGGCGAGGATATAATCCTTGAATTCGAAAGACTTCTCGGTCTTCCGGTAAACGGAATAACCGAAGACGGACTCTTTTCACTTCAGGCTGTTAGATGTATCGGATGCTGCGGTCTTGCTCCGGTAATTACTGTAAACAAAGAAGTTTTCGGAAAACTTACGAAAGATATGCTTCCGGGCATTATTGCGAAGTTTAAAGGTAACTGATGCAGTACTCCGTATCTGATTTTTTAACCGATATTGTTCAGAACTCAATTGAAGCCGAAGCTACTGCTATAACTGTCGATTATATAGAAGAATTTCCGATGCTGACTATTATGATAGGCGATAACGGAAAGGGAATGGATGAGGAAACTCTTGCAAAGGCAAAGGATCCTTTCTTTACCGACGGAGAAAAGCACAAGACCAGAAAAGTAGGATTGGGTATTCCTTTTCTCATTCAGGCCGTTGAAGCGGCAGGCGGAGAATTTGACATCAAGTCTGATGTCGAAATTGGTACAGCTATCGAATTTTCATTCAATCTTGAAAACGTCGACTGTCCGACCGAAGGAGATATTTCTTCGGCTTTCAGGTCACTGCTGCTTTTCGGCGGAGACTATGACATTCTGATCAACAGAACCAAAAACGGAAAATCATACAGGGTAACTAAAAGCGAACTAATAGAAGCGTTGGGAGATCTTGAATCCGCGGATTCTCTTAATCTTGCCAAGGCTTATTTCGAATCGCATGAAAATGAATTATCCGGCAAGGGGGAATAACATGCCAAAACTTACTCTTGATGATCTCAGAAAACTGAGAGAAGAAAAGAAACATGAAATTGAAAAGAGAGAAACCGAAGGCAAGGATATCGAAATAATCATCGGTATGGGAACCTGCGGAATAGCGGCAGGGGCAAAAGACAGCCTTGAAGCTTTTCTCAAAGAAATAGACAAGCAGAATCTTAAGAACGTAATTGTGCGTCAGACAGGATGCATGGGCTACTGCTCGAACGAACCGACTGTTGAGATAAAAATGGCTGATATGCCGGCAACTATCTACGGCAATGTCAATGCGGACGTGGCTTCAAAAATCGTTACAGATCATATAATGAACAAGAAGCTGGTCAGCGATCACGTATTCGACAAGCCTTCTGTTGATATTATTAAGAAATAATTACGGGGGAAAATATGGCTTTAAAAAACTATGTACTTGTTTGCGGCGGAACCGGCTGTGAATCGAGTAAAGCCGATGAAATATTTCAGAACATCAAAAAGGAAATTGAAGCTCACAAACTTCAGGATGATGTTCAGGTTATCAAAACCGGTTGCTTCGGTTTCTGCGAACAGGGACCTATTGTTAAGATTCTTCCAGAAGAATCTTTTTATGTGCAGGTTGTTCCAGAAGACGCTAAAGAAATCGTTGCAGAGCACATTGTAAAGGGACGCGAAGTAAAAAGACTTCTTTATGTCGGCAAAGACGACAAAAGAAAAACAGACTTCAATAAACACGAAATTGATTTCTATCAGAAACAGTACCGTATAGTTCTCAGAAACTGCGGTGTAATAAATCCTGAAAATATCGACGAGTATATTGCGCGTGAAGGATACGCGGCACTAGATAAAGTTATCACTTCAATGAAGCCTGACGAAGTAATTGAAGAGCTCAAAAAATCAGGTCTCAGAGGCCGCGGCGGAGCAGGTTTCCCAACTTGGATGAAATGGGATTTCACCAAGAAAGCCGAAGGCGATGTGAAATACATCGTATGTAATGCAGATGAAGGCGATCCGGGCGCATACATGGACAGATCGACTCTTGAAGGAGATCCGCATTCTGTTCTTGAAGCTATGACGATTGCCGGTTTTACTGTCGGCGCGAATCAGGGTTTCATTTACATCAGAGCAGAATATCCTCTCGCTATTCACAGACTCGAAATTGCAATCGCTCAGGCGAAAGAATACGGTCTTCTCGGCAAGAACATCCTCGGCACAGGTTTCGATTTCGATATCGAACTTCGTCTCGGTGCAGGAGCGTTTGTATGCGGTGAAGAAACGGCTCTTCTTGCTTCCATCGAAGGAAAGCGCGGTATGCCTAAACCAAGACCACCTTTTCCTGCTGTAAAAGGTCTTTGGGACAAACCTACTGTAATCAATAACGTTGAAACTTATGCGAACATCGCGGTAATCATTCTCAAAGGCGGCGACTGGTTCGCTTCTATCGGAACTGAAAAATCAAAAGGTACTAAAGTATTCGCACTCACTGGAAAAGTTGTTAACTCGGGTCTTATTGAAGTACCTATGGGTATCACTCTCCGCGAGATCGTTTTCGACATCGGAGGCGGTATCAAAGGCGGAAAGAAATTCAAAGCTGCTCAGAGCGGCGGACCTTCAGGCGGTGTAATAACTGCTGACTATCTCGACACTCCGATTGACTACGAAAACCTTGCCAAGCTCGGATCAATTATGGGTTCAGGCGGACTCATCGTAATGGACGAAGACGACTGTATGGTTGACGTTGCGAAGTTCTATCTCGACTTTACAGTTGATGAGTCTTGCGGTAAATGTGCTCCTTGCAGAATCGGCGGAAAACAGCTCTATAGCCTTCTTGATAAAATAACCAAGGGCAAGGGCGAAATGGAAGACATCGACAAGATGAGAGAAATCTCTCTTTCAATGCAGAAAGCTTCTCTTTGCCAGCTTGGAGGAACAGCTCCGAATCCGGTAATCAGCACACTCAAATATTTTGAGGACGAATATCTTGAACACATCAAAGAAGGCAAATGCCGCGCAAGCAAATGTAAGGATCTGATGAAGTTTGAAATCATCACCGATAAATGCGTCGGATGTACTGTGTGCGCGAGAAAATGTCCTGTCAATGCCATCACGGGCGAAAAACAGAAACCGCATGTTATCGATCAGAAGACTTGTATCAAGTGCGGAGTCTGCTATGAAGCCTGCAAGTTCAAAGCGATAAGCAGGGGGTAAGGGAGGATAATATGAGTATGGTAAACATTAAAATAAACGGAACGCCGTACACCGTAAAAAGCGGCACTTCGATTCTGGATGCGGCAAAAGAAGCTCAGATAAATATTCCGACTCTTTGCTATCATCCCGATCTGACTCCATGGGCATCTTGCGGTCTTTGTATCGTTAAGATGGAAGGCTCTCCAAAGACTTTCAGAGCATGCGCGACAGCAGTTGAAGAAGGAAGATCATATATTACTCATGACGCAGAAATCGTCAAAGTAAGAAAAACTACTCTTGAACTGATTCTTTCCCGCCATCCTAATGATTGTTTAAAATGCGGAAGAAATCAGGATTGCGAACTTCAGAGACTTTCTGCAGAGTTCGGAATAAGAGAAGTTCCTTTTGAACAGAAATTGAGAGGAATTCCGAAAGACGAGTCAACAGCGTCTATTGTATTTGATTACGAAAAATGCGTACTTTGCGGAAGATGTGCAGAAGTATGTCAGGATATGCAGAATGTATGGGCTCTTGAATTTATCGGAAGAGGATTTGAAACAAGAGTTGCTGCTGCTGCCGGTGTATTAATGGCTGATTCTCCTTGCGTAAAATGCGGTCAGTGCTCGGCTCATTGCCCTGTCGGCGCGATTTATGAAAAAGACGAAACTGCTAAGGTTTGGGACGTTCTTTGTTCGGCCGGAACATGCACAGAATTGATGCCGGTGGTTCAGATAGCTCCTGCAGTGCGTGTTGCAATCGGTGAATCTTTCGGTTACGAGCCGGGAGAAATCACAACAGGTAAACTTTACACGGCACTTCGCAAGCTCGGATTCAAAGCGGTATTTGATACTAACTTCAGTGCGGATCTTACAATCATGGAAGAAGCGACTGAATTTGTTACAAGATTCACAAAGAAGACGGAACAGCTTCCGCTTATCACTTCTTGCTGTCCGGCTTGGATTGATTACCTTGAAAAATATGATCACGACATGATCGCGCATTTCTCAACTGCGAAGTCTCCTCAGCAGATGCTTGGAGCTATGGCTAAGACTTATTATGCCGATCAGGTTAAGAAAAGCGCGAAGGATATTTTTATGGTATCCATCATGCCTTGTACTGCCAAGAAATTCGAAACAATAAGAAATGAAGACATGAGTTCGAGCGGAGCGCAGGATATCGATGTTGTTCTTACTACAAGAGAACTTGCTAGAATGCTCAAACAGGCCGGAATTGATTTCAGAAACCTTCCTGAAGAAAAAGCAGATTCTGTTCTCGGAAACTATACCGGTGCAGGAACAATCTTCGGTGCTACAGGCGGAGTAATGGAAGCGGCTCTAAGAACTGCTTACAACTTTGTTACAGGCGAAGATCTAAAATCTGTTGATTTTAAGGATGTCCGCGGTCTTGACGGAGTCAAGGAAGCGACTATTGATATCAAAGGAACTAAGGTCAATGTTGCCGTTGCTCATGGTCTTGTCAATGTACAGCATGTACTTGATAAGGTTGTTGCAGCTAAAGCAAAAGGCGAAAAACTTCCTTATGACTTTATTGAAGTTATGGCATGCCGCGGCGGATGCGTAGGCGGAGGCGGACAGCCTTACGGTGCTACTGACGAAGTCAGAGCAAAACGTGCTGCCGGTCTTTATTCTGATGATGAAAAGAGCGTTAAGAGATGTTCTCATCAGAACCCTGAGATTGTTGCGATTTATGATAAATATCTCGGCAAACCGGGTTCAGAAAAAGCACATCATCTTCTTCATACTCATTATAAGGCTCGCAAGCTTTATAATAAATAAGATCAAAATCACTAATGCAAAAAGCCGTCCCTAAAGGACGGCTTTTTGATGTAATTGCATGGTGTCATGCAATACAATGCAAAAGGTGCTCCGCACCTTTTAAATCCAGTTTCGCATGGTCTCATGCGATAAGATCAAAAGGGACCGGGCTTCAGTCGCCAGCCCCGCCCCTTTTGAAATCCCCGCCCGCTCTTTGTCGCGACAGAACTTTCGCACCGCTTTCAGCGGATCGCGAAAGTCTGCGCTTATAAAGTATCAGCCTTCGGCTGATGGTTTAGGTGTTATTGCTGTCAATAGTTACATGCTTTTTAAATGGCCGTCCCTCACCTGTGCGTCACGATGACGCGAATCCAACGCGGGCAGGAGGCCCATACGCGTTGGACAGTGAGATCCCACTCCTGGCTTTTTGTCGGGCGAATTCCTCGCACCGGCTTTGCCGGATGCTACGGTCGCCCGTTACGAGGCGCTTTTTTTCAAACTTCCTGTTTGGCGTTTGAAGCGCCTCGATGGCGGTTCTCCTACCGCCTTAGTGTCGCTCTACGAGCGACATTTTTTATGTCTTTTTCTCTCATTTATCTTTTGCTGAAGTGTTTTGCAAACCATCTCTCATTTATCATTTCTGAGCACTTTCTGTCATACTTTCGATTTCTTCGTCGTCATTCCTGCGAATGCAGGAATCTCATTTCGCATTATTAAATAACTCCATTTCGCTTCGATTTTCTCACCGCTTTCAGCGGATTGCGAATGCTCAGATGTTCTGGCTGGATGATGTCTCTAGATAACTGAAAAATCTTCCAGCCGCTAAATAATCTGCATCAGTGTCTTTTTGTTGACATTTCCTTCTGTGTATATTACTATTATATACATGAATAATTCGGTATTTTTTGATTCGTTGACCGGATTTGACTGGGACAATGGAAACATTTCAAAGAACTGGAATAGTCATGCCGTGTCCGTCGGTGAATCCGAAGAAGTTTTTTTTAACGAACCTTTTTTTGTTTTTCATGATGAAAAACATTCTGTCTCTAAAAAAAGATTTTTTATTCTCGGCGAAACTAATGGGGGCAGGGAATTATTCATTGTCTTTACGGTGAGAAAAAATAAAATACGTGTTATTTCTTCCCGTGACATGCACAGAAAAGAGAGGATAGAGTATGAAAAACTTAAAACAAATTCCTGATTTTAAAAATGAAGCAGAAGAATTTGATTTTTGGTCAAAAAATGATGCCGCAGACTTCATACGTTTGTCTGAGTCTAAACGTGTTCATTTTAAAAATTTAAAACCGTCTACTCAAAGTATTTCGATAAGACTGCCTGAATCACTTCTTGAGAGAATAAAAGTGATCGCAAATAAGAATGATGTTCCATATCAGTCTCTTATTAAAATGTATTTATCCGAACGTGTAAACGAAGAACTAGTAAAAAATTGAGGGATGGAAAGGCTTCGCCGGTATGTGCTTCATTTTTGGTAAGGGCTCGTAATTCTTTCCACGTCAGGTTTTTTATTTTGAATTTGACAATATAATAATCGCATCTACAAAGATTTTATGAGTATTGCAATTAAAGCATTTGCTTGAAAGCGGAACTGATTTGAGATTAATTCAGGAATTTTTGGTACACGCATCGATCAAAACGACTAAAATATATACGCATGTAAGCACACGGACAATACACAATGTCCGGAGTCCGCTTGATGATTTATGAGTTTCGAATATTACGCCTGACGGTACCGTTTTATGCAGGGCATATATCCCGATAAATAGGGGGCAGTTCAGTTTTAATGTGCCGGGTGTATATATTTAGTTAGGTGTAATTATTTTGGAGCTATAATGAAAAAAATTATCAACATTATTTCTTTAGTTTTAAACTCCCTATATTTATTGAATTTAATATTTGAGCAAATCATTTTATTTTCAAGCACTAATAGTATAGGTGCTATTGGAATAATTGGAGGAGCTGATGGTCCAACCGCAATTTGTGTTATTCCTTTTGTATTTGGATTATTAAAAGTTTTTCTTGTATTGTTTTTTGAAATAGTATTTATTATAAATTTGAAAAAATATGAATCAAAATAAAAATCGTCTAACAAGAAATATGCGCTGCGCCATTTAGGCTTGGGCTTCGGCACATTGGTTTACATGCTTTCGTTTGGCGTAATACCTGTTAAAAGTTTTTAGAGATCATGCCATCCATGGTATTGGAAATGAGGATCAAAGAATGAGTAATACAGCCAAAATCTATGGATATAATTTTACTAGAGAAAATATTTTTTCTTCATTTAAGATTATTCCTGAATATTCTAATTCCCAAGTAGTAAATGAGCTTGCTGATGATTCAAATCAATATCATTTAACAGGAACTTTAGAAATTGATTTGGCGAATATCTGCAATATTGATAATTTCATATTTATCATTCAAGAAATTCTATCGTTTATCGATCAAAGAGATGTTCTAATAATCAAAGATAAAGGGGAGAATGATTTACCAAAAAGTTTGGTAGGTTATAGGCGAAATGGAAGTGGAGAAGTTGTAGGAAAGGATTGTTTATTTAGTAATTCACGTACATTATTCATAGAAAAGTGTTATCAAGCTTTAACCAATAATTCCGATCCTAATTTAGAAATATTTAGGAGTTCTTTCTTTAAGGTATTAGAAGTATTTCGAGCTAGAAAAGATTTCATAGAAATTACCTACTTCCTTCTATTTTCTGCTTTAGAGTCGTTGAGTAGAGCAGTATTAAATGACTTAGATACAAAGAATAGTGCGGTACCTATAGCAAAATTATTGCAGCAATATGGCTTTGATATAAAACAAGACAATCATTCGCAACCAATAAAGGCAGTATCTTCATATGCCCATGTGAGAAATGCTTTATTTCACAATGCGTTTTTCCAAGTCCAGAAAAATATCAATGGAACAGCAATTGATTTTAAGATAACGGATTATATATCACCACTAAACCGGTTGTTGCCTTTAGTCATTATGAAATATATACAATTCGATGACAATCATATAAATTGGAATTGCTGGTTGGATCGTCAACCATTTAAATAAATGTAACCTGAAGGTATCCCCCTTCCACATTTCTCTGGAAATAAAAATTAAGTAGCTGAATTTAAATCGCCATCATCAATTTATATTCAGTCCATAAAAGCCTAGTAAGGCGTTCTTCTGTTCATGCTTCTGCCTTGATGCGCCAGTTCGTTATTGATATGATAAAGATAAACATCAAGGTCAATTTGCATCTCGTCAATCGATTCGTAAAACTTTGTTCTGCCGGTGATTCTATAATGCTCATCAAGAAGAGTGCGGTGAAGTCTTTCGACAAAATCGTTACTATGTTTTTGTGATCTTACGGGCTTCGCTTTGCTGTACTTCCAGTTCGCATCACTCTGCCCTCGGACACCTCAGCTTGAGTAAAGTAATTAAGGATTCCGCGCTACTTTGAGTATTTGATTTAGCCGACGAATAAGCGGATTCCTTTGGCCGCGTTCCTTGTAAGAAAGGTAATATTATATTATTTGTTGCTTCCATTACAATACCAGCAGGTTTTGAAATGAGTAGGGCATTAGATGTATTTCTATTGTATAAATATATTGTTGAATTTTCATACATTTGCTAATTTCACTGAGAATTGTACTGGGCATATTAAAATATAATTCTTAAAAAATTTGCTATAATAGCATTTGAATGCTATTATAATTGGGTTTGAACTTAAATATTAATTAGGAATTAACATGATTAAAAAACAATTGTGGAATGTTGCGCTGATTCTTGCAATAATTACGGTATCTTATAATGTTGTTGAAGGTTTAGTTGCAGTATATTTTGGCGTTAGTGACGGCTCGCTATCTCTATTCGGTTTTGGTTTGGATTCATTTATAGAAGTCATGTCTGGAATCGGTATTTGCCATATGATAATCAGAATAAAGATGAACGATGTTGAGAGTGTTGATAAATATGAAAGGACAGCCTTGATTATTACGGGTATATCTTTTTATATTTTGACTGTTGGTTTAATCGGCACTGTGATTTACAATGTTATTACATCTCAAAATCCGGAAACAACATTATGGGGAATAATTATTTCTTCAATATCAATCATGGCAATGATATTCTTAATGCTTTTCAAAATGAATATTGGCAGGAAGCTGAAATCTGATGCGGTTATCGCAGATGCTAATTGCACAAAGACGTGCGTTTATTTATCAGTTATTCTTCTTTTTTCAAGTATATTGTATCACATATTTCAGTTAAGTTATATTGATTCGATTGGTGCATTAGGAATTGCAATTTTTACATTTAAAGAAGGAAAGGAATCATTTGATAAATCCAAAGGGAAGAAATGCTGTTGTAATGATTGATAACATAATCTGTACCCTGACTGTAGCCCCCTTCCATATTACTTCGGCAATAAAAATTAACCCACCGAATTTATATCCTTTTCATCAATTTTAATTCCGTCCATAAAACTCCGTTAAGTCATTCTGCCGTTCATACTTCTGCTTTGATGTTTTCTTTCGTTAATACTTCTCATGGGTTTCTCTATTTAATTTCTTTGTGGTAAAATCATTTTAATTGCAGAGAAATTATGACCACCTTTGTTTTGGGTAGAATATCAGTCGAATAATATTATAATGCTGCCTGTGTTTACCGTTTCGTTCCATCCTCTAAGTTCGCTGGATTTAATATAATGTATTATTGTATTTGTCTTTAATTTGGTTTAATGTATTAAAAATAAAACATTAATATAATTGACAAATAATATTTAATAAAAAATCTTATTTTATAAATAGAAGGGGTGTTTCGATGAGAAAAAATAAATGTAATATTTTCTTCATGATCGCTGTTTTTGTGTTATTGCTATCTTCTTGTGGCGGTTCGGGCGGAAGCTCTGATGAAAAACCCGGAGATACCCCGGAACCTGGTTTCGGTAACGATACTGAAATTAAAATAACTTACAATGAAGGTTTGGTTTGGCAGGGGACTCAGATTTACTGCATCTGGCTTGAAAGCGATACCGATAATACAATTCTTCCAGTACTGATTACAGGAAGATCAAGAAAGCCATTTGGTCAAATCGGTTCATCTCTTGCTTATTGGCGGTTAAATAAAAAAAGTGAAATGGAAAGTAAATTAACCTCTTCTGATATTGACGCAGTTACATCGGCAACTCCTAATTTGCCTGCAGTTAATTCCGAAAATGAAGCAGGAAAGCAGATAGCTGTTCCTATTGGTTCGAGTTTTGCTCGTGGTCGTGGCGGATTTACCATTACTAGAAGTGTGCCTGGTGATTTGAGAAAATTTACTGTATATTTTGAAATTGAACATTCTTACGATGCTAATAATTATTTTAATGATCAGCCGTCTATTCTTTATAAAGCTGTTGTTGATCTTGATGCTTTATCTGCCGGTGATGAAGTTGAGTTTGAATTTGCTGGATGGACTCCTTATTCAACAGTAACTATAGACGGTATAAGCCGTCCTGCGGGTGTTCTTCAGACGGATTTAAAATATATAACAACTGTTGACACTTTTTCTGAAACAAAACAGTATCCTGCAACTGAGATGATGAAGAATAAGGCAAAAGTTAGCATACTTCCTTAGAGTCGTTGCGATATCTTTATCTGGATAATGTCTTCTTCCGGTACATAAACCATTCTGAAAAGATGTTGTTTAATATATTTTTTTATTATCTTTAGTATCAAAATATCTAAAAATAAACTAATTAAATGTGTCCAAGAATTATGACGAGAATGTTCCCTCTGTCTTAATTGATTTAAATTTTATTATCTATTTGGATATTTGGATATCTAATGTTTATCGTAATGTGCTTTGAGTTGTCCAATATGCAGGATTGATTTTATGTTGACTTGCATGAGGATAAAAAATATTAATAAATTGTTCCCAAATTAAATTATTCATGTCAGGATAAACGGATTCCGGTAAAGATGTTTTATTATTTCTCACATAAATTAGTTTTTCTTTTGTAAAGGAGCAGCTGATGGTTTCATTTCCTTTACGGAGGAAAATTATCTTCTTCACATTGATGCTCTTATTGCCAGGCGCTTTCTTTGCCGGAGAAAATGATTCATTAAATAATGATAATACTTCACATTTTAGCCCGATAATTGAACCTGAAGGATTCAACCTGCGGATTTCTGCCGGTTACGGTTTGATGAAGGGTTCTGTTTCATCTGATCAAGGTAAATATATAATTTCTGGAAAATCTTATTTGCTGGCTGTCTCGTGCGGATACGCGTTCTCCGGTTCACTAATTCCATTCGCCGATTTAAGGTTTTCCATATGTCCGGTCGACAATACAAGATTAAACGGTAAATCTTATGATGAAGGAGAACTGCGCTTTGTTTATGATTCTTCATCAATCGGGTTGGGAGTTCAGTCTTATCTTTTTGACACAAATGTTTATATTGCTGAAACATTCTATTACAATGATACGACTTACGACAGTGATTCCATTTACTGCGCAACAAAGTATGGAGCAGGTATTGGAATTAAATTGGGGTATGATTATCGTATAGGTGAATATTCCGGATTTGGTTTATTTTTAAGTTATTATGGAAGTTATTCAAAAATGAAAAAGAAATCATATGGCAATGCAGTCGGTCATGAATTTAATATAGGTCTGTCGTATGTTAGTTTTTGAATCATTACGGGATTGTATCGCCGATATTTTTTATTCGCTAATTACAATATCAATGTTTTTATTGTATTGGAATGCGGTAAATGATAGAGATAATGCGGCCTCTAAAGATGAAACAGAATAATAACTAATGATATAATTATCTCTTTCCGTCACGGTATTTCTAATGGATAAAAAGTTATGAGGAATTATGATTAAAAAGAAATATTCTATTGAGAGCGGTGAAATTGAAAGACTTATATCTATAGATGTTATTGATGATAAAGATTTGATTATTGAACATCAGGATTTTGACGAGTATGGTGAATGTATTTATAGAATAACTTCGGAATACTCGGATGATTTTCTTCCGGAAAAGGTTACTATTTATGACGAAAATAATTCCATTATTCAAAAAACGGAATATTTCTCATATGTTGACAGTACAGAAAAAGTCGTACGGGAGAAAATATCATATTTGAATAATACAAATGATGAGAACATAAGCTATTATACAGATGGTCTGATAAGAAAAAGAGATAGTTTTGAGAACGGCGCTTTGATTAAAACAGAATTATACGATTATGACGATACAAGTAGGATTCTTGAATACCGTGAACTCGGCAATGAAAACAATGAGCTCGTTACAAAGTATTATGAATACGGCTTCAATTTCTCAATAATCAAAATCTATAGAGAAAAGGAACTTGAAGAAACCCGCTATCTGGAATATGGCCTGAATGATTTGCTTATGCGGGAAATTGTTGATGATGGTTTTTACAAAATCACTACCGAATATCAATATGATGAGTGCAATAATTTAATCTCGGAAAAACAATACCAGGGGACAATTCAGGTCTATAATGAAATCAAAAAGTATGACGATAATAATAACTGTATTTATATTGAATCGGAAAAATTAAATTCATATAGAACAACTCAGGTTGATAGATATCAGTCTGTTTTTGAATATGACAATGAAAATCGCATGATATATTCCTGTGATTATTCCGGGGCTTGCCGCTATACATATGAATAACAGGCAATGATTTCCCGGTATTTCAAAATTTTAAAAACATGAAACACTTGGGGGTTCGCATTTCTGTTTATCGCAATAAAGATTCTTGAAAAATCTCACAAATGTGCTTATATAATACTTTAGCTGATCAGATAATTTTCTAATTGATTTAATCAGCCTGATAGATGGAGGCATTATGGAACGTAAAATATCAAATACTATTACAGGATTCAGAACCGTTGACGGTGCCGGAGTTAATCTGGTTAGAGTTCTTGGAAATAGAACTGTTGATGAATATGATCCCATTCTCCTTCTTGATTCTTTTGACAGCACGAATCCGAATGATTATATCGCAGGTTTTCCTTTGCATCCTCATCGCGGAATTGAAACAATCAGTTATGTTTACAAAGGTAAAATGTCTCACAAGGATAGTCTGGGCAATGAGGATACCATAGGTGACGGTGAAGTGCAATGGATGACTGCAGGTTCGGGCATATTGCACGAAGAGAATCTTCCTGCATCAGAAAGACTTCTCGGTGTTCAGCTTTGGCTCAATATGCCTGCAAGGAATAAAATGTCGCCTCCGGCATATCATAGAGTAAGAAATTCTGATATTAAAGAAATTTCAATTGAGAAAGGTATGTTGAGGCTGCTTGCCGGTTCATATAATGAATATAAAGGTTATATGAGCAAGTATTTGCCGCTTGACTATTATGATATTCATCTCGATGCAGAAGGTTCAATTGTTATTGATACAGAACCTGAAAGTTCTATAATGGTTTTTAGTTTGAGCGGAGAAGCGTATGTCGGTGATAACTTAATTGCTGAAAAGACTGCTGTTAAATTGTCTGAAGGCGATAATGTTATTATTAAATCAGCCGGAAGTCCTTGTCAGATTTTATGGATAAGCTCTAAGCGGCTGAATGAACCTGTTGCATGGGGCGGTCCTATTGTAATGAACACGAGAGATGAACTTGCAAAAGCTTTTGATGATTTGGACAACGGCACTTTTTTAAAAGATAAAATAAACTATTAACGAAGGGAAAATAATGAATCTAACAACACTGGAAGCAATTGAATCAAGGTGAAGTATTCGTAGATATAAAAATGATCAGGTATCGTGATGAAAATCCTATGCCAAGAAAAAGACTGACTAATCAGGATATCTTACTCTAAGCTGTTGTAACCGTACAGTGTAAATGCGTCGGGTTTGCCGCGCAGCATCACGTTTGCGATTTTTCCCCACTTGCATATTTCTGATGTTTCGCGGTATGTGTTTTCATCAATTATTATATTGAAATTGACGTTTTTTGTAAATGACTCTAGCCTGCTGGCAATATTTACCGCATCTCCGAGAACGGTGTATTCCTGACGCCTTACGGAACCAATGACACCTGAAAAAACTGTTCCTGTTGCGATTCCGATTCCAGCTTTTATAGGTTCAGCAAGATAATCAGGGCGAACATCATTGAATGTTTTCAAATATTCCATTATCTGAAGTGCGCTTTTTACGGCGTTTTCGGCATCTGCGCCGCAAGAAATAGGGCATCCGAAAGTCGCAAGAAATCCGTCACCGACGAGTTTGTTGACAGAACCGCTGTTGCCGTATATGAGATCCATCGTATCTGTGAAAATATCCGACAGTAAAGATGCGAAGACGTCAGGCTGAAGTTTTCCGGCTATTGCTGTAGAATTTCTGATGTCAAAAAACATCATCGTTCCTTTTTTCTTTGTGCTCGAAAGCGGATTCTCTCCCGTGTCTTGAATGTGGCGTATTAGATCATCCGAAACATACTGCATTAGAAGTTTCGCGTCATTTGCGAGATTGCGTCTTTCATTTTTGAGCTTCTCTTCTTCGTTTTTGAGTTTCATGAAAAGATTCTGAAAGGAATCCATTACGTCATCACGGGTTTTTATTATGCCGTGATATCCTTTGAGAACTCCGTCTTCTTCCCATGTAACAGCATCTATAAGGCAGGGAAGAGGCGAGGCATCTTTGCGTTTGAGTGTTATCGGATAATTGTGAACTACTCCGTCTTTTTCAATCATGCTTCTGTATGCCGAACGTTCTGACTGGTCAAAGTAAGTGTCGGCGGCTTTCATCGAAAGAAATTCATCGCGTGAATAGCCAAGTAATTTTTCCATGCTTTTATTTACGTCGAAATATGTTCCGTCGATATTCGTTATGAACATCGCCTCGCGTGAATTTTTATAAAATTTAAAAAAGCGGCAATTTGTTTCGCAGTTAAGATTAATACCTTTCATTTTGCCTCTAAAGGAATGTGGATTTCAAATTCAAGGGATTCACCTTTTTTTGATCTGAGAGCTATTTTCCCTTTAAGTCCTGTGATGAGCGTTTTTACAAGACTCATTCCGACTCCGCGGCCTGCAGTTTTGTTTACCGTATCAGATGTTGAGAAGTCGGGTCTGAAAACAAGAGCAAAGATATCCTTCTCTGTAAGTTTGGAAGTCTCTTCTTCCTTTATTATTTTTTTTGCGAGTGCAGTCTTTTTTATTTTTTCGCTGTCAAGACCCGATCCGTCATCTTTGTATTTTATGATGAGTCTTCCGTTTTCTTTGAGAGTCTTTATTGCTATTTTGCCGCTGGTATTTTTATTGAGCCTTTTTCTTTCTTCGGGATTTTCGATTCCGTGATATACTGAATTTCTAACAAGCTGAACAAGTATATCTTTGACGTGTTTGAATATTGTATTAGGAATCTCGTCAGCATTTTGCGAATCAAATTCAAGACTTACGTTTTTTTTATGACGTTCACAAAGCCGTGCTGCAAGATCTGATAGAGCTCTTGGAAGAAATGATCTGCTGTCTTCAGTTGTTTCCGCATGCATGGTTTTCCATTTTTTAAGAAGAGAGTTTATTTTGAAAAGAATCTCTCTAATTTCACCGAGTTTGAGAGCAAGAGAGAGAAATATCTCGTTTGAAGGTGTTTCGCTTCTTAGAGCTTCTGCAACATTCGTTTCCATTATCTGTGCTTTCTCTGCGATGAAGTCGAGCCCAAGCATATCTGCATCGCCTTTTACTGCGTGAATTCGTCTGAAAATTTCATTGAGGCGTTCGTAAAAATCAGTTGCTGATTCGGACATTACAGAATTGATTTCACTTAAATCTGTTTCTGCCGAGGTCAGAAAGTCTCTCATTGAAGCCGGATCGACATGAAGAATTTTATAAAAAAGTTCCATTTCGACTGATGTTCTTTGTCTGTTTTCCTCGACTTCAAGTGAAAGTTCTTTTTGTCTTGTGATGTCGCGGATTACTATCATCAGTTTTGAAACTTCCGAGTTTTTTACAATGCGCTTGAATATGAACTGAAAATACTTAACTGTAAAACCACCGTTGAGATTATCAAACGAAAGTTCTATTTCCGGTATCGGATTCATTTTTTCGACAATACGAAAACTTTTCTTTTTGTCGAAAGCTATTTCCAAAAACTCATCAAGTATTGCAATTATGTTTTCAGAAATGCGTGAATTCAATAATTCTTTGAAATTTTTGCCGGCAATTGAATCCGTCGAGAAAAGATTTTTCATTGAAGCGGAATGATACTGTGAAATCGTTCCGCTTTTATCTATAAGTATAAGACCGTCAGAAACATTATCAAGGATATTCAGATATTCTCCTTTTTCAACTGTTCCTGATTCGAGTTTTCTCATAACAGAATTATACATTTTTGCAATCTGCCCGATTTCTGTAAATGGTTCTTCGGGCGCGCGCAGAGAAAGATCGCCTGTTCTTGACTGAGCTTCAAGTACGGAAAATAATTCAAATATCTCGGTTGTAACTCCGTGCTCGGTTTTATTTAATCCCATATGCTCGTCTTCCTTTGAAACACGAAGCGGCGAGATTTTGTTTATTATAAAAAGTACAAGAAATGCAATACCGAATGACCACACTCCGCAAGAAGCGATTCCAAATAGCTGAACTTTCAGCTGACCGAAAAAATTCAGTCCGGTATTTAATACTGCGGGGTCTCCGAACAGAGCTACTGCGATTGTGCCCCAGATTCCGGCTACGAGATGAACGGGTATGGCTCCGACTGCATCATCTATTTTGAATTTTTCAAGCAGAACTGTCGCGGCGAGCATTACGGCGCCTCCGACAAATCCGATTATTACTGATTCTATTTCAGTGACTGCAAAGCATGATGCCGTTATTGCTACAAGTCCGGCAAGCGAACCGTTCAGAACAAGAAGTATGTCGGGTTTTTTTAATATCGGCCAACCGACGATAAGCGAACCGATCATTCCGGCTGATGCTGCAAGCGTTGTATTGAGAATAATAGAAGGAACAGTTTCGTTCATCGCAAGAGTGCTTCCGCCGTTGAATCCGAACCAGCCGAACCAGAGAATCATTACGCCAAGCACTGTTATTGGAATATTGCTTCCGTTTATCTGGCGAGAGGTTCCGTCTTCCGCGAACCTTCCGCTTCTCGGTCCAATAATCAGAAGCACTGCAAGAGCGACCCAGCCTCCGACTGAATGTACTACGGTTGAGCCCGCGAAGTCAATGAAACCGAGTTTTCCAAGAAATCCGCTGGGAGAACCTTCCATGAAACCGCCCCATGCCCAGTGGCCGAAAACGGGATATATTATTACCGATAAAAGCGCAGTTGAAATTATGTATGAAGAATATTTCATTCTTTCGGCGACAGCGCCAGAAACTATTGTCGCAGATGTACTGCAGAACATCACCTGAAATAAAAAGAATACCGCACCCCAGATGCCGACTGGATGAAAAAGAAAATTGTCACTTCCGATAAAACCGTATATTGAAGCTCCGAACATCATCGCAAATCCGCATGCCCAGAAGCAGAGAGTCGATATTCCGAGATCGGTTAGATTTTTAATCGCGACATTGATGCTGTTTTTTGAACGGGTGAGACCCGACTCGACCATTGCGAAGCCCGCCTGCATAATGAAAACAAGGGTTGATGCGATGATGATCCAGAGTATGTCTACGGTGCTCTTTTCCATTTTATTCCAGTCCTATTGCCAGATGCGATTTGTGTCCGTTCCATTCGATTGGAATAACGTATACGGGAGGCTTAAGTCTGAGTACAACTTCGTCAATATTGCCTTTGAGAATTATCGGAACAGATATCAAAAAGGTGCTGCCGAAAAGTTCTCTCATGTTTCCGGATATCGTGTTTGTCATTTCTCCGATGAGATCATAAAGCGTTGCGTCATCAAGATCAGTTTCGCCTAGAATATGGCGAGCTATTTCTTCGAGTAGCGGTCTGTTGGCAGTAAAATATACTCCGCCTTTTCGCGAGCCTGAAATGCCGATGACTGCGACGTAATCGAAAACTTCAGTGTTGTTTTCTTTGATAAAAGGAACTCCCATGTTTGCCGGAGATCCTGTAACGCTTAAGAAGTAATCGGTTAAAACTTTTATGAATCCTTTGATTTCAAGTTCAGTCATTTTATTTCTCCTTATTCGGAATCTTCAAGACATGCTTTCATTTCTTCTATAATCTCTTCCTGTGAAAACGGTTTTGAAAGAAATCCTCTCGCTCCTTTTTTTATTGCCTGAATACCGGTTGCCGGATCCTTCAGTGCGCTTATTACTATTACTTTGGTGTCGGGTTTTATCTGCATTATTTTATCAAGGCATGAAAGCCCATCCATTCGCGGCATTGTTATATCAAGAGTTACAATGTCGGGTAAAGTCTCAGAAAAAATTGCAAGAGCGCTTTCTCCGTCGCCGGCATTTCCAACAATTTCAAGATTGAAGGCACTAAGGTATTTTTCTATTGCCCGCCGCATTATGTTTGAGTCATCAACAATTAAAAGTTTCATATGGCCTCCATCATCAAATTTTATTCAACCCTTACATTGTTAACTCATTTTTCGTCTTGACGCTTTTTAAGCAAGAAAAACAAACGGTCTTATAATAACGTCATGTTAAATAATGCCCGAAAATGATATATAAATTTGAGTGATATGCGGATTTGTTGAATTCTTTCGATAATTCTGCAGAAAAATATTTTATCCGGACGACCGGTTTTTGTTTTACTCAGTCATGTGAAATATTTACGAATGCAGTTTTTCTGAAAATTGTTAAGAAAAAGTATTGAAATAATAATTAGCAGGAATAAACAGGGCGCATGAACTGTATATCACCAGATAAACGTTCGCGAATAGAAATTATACGCGATCATTATGTTCCCAAGTTCGGAGCCGACCGGCTCAACCATGAAATTCTTGATTGGGAAAGTATGGAGGCTCAGCATTCTCGTTTTGCTGTATTGAGCGAGTATGTTCCGCTTTCAGGAAAAACGCTTCTTGATGTAGGATGCGGTCTCGCCGACTTGTATGCTTTTTTAACAGAGCATGGCATACGCACGCAATATACCGGAATTGATATTCTTCCGCAGATGGCAACTGCAGCCCGTGATAGATTCCCCGAAATAGAGATTATTCACGGTGATGCTTTTTCCGAAAAAGAAATATTCGAATCAAGAGTTTTTGATGTTGTTTTTAGTTCAGGAATATTTAATTTAAATCTTGGAAATAACATTGAATTTCTTGAAAACGCGCTTAGTGTTTTTTCGGATCTTTCATCGAAATACATAGTTTTTAATCTTCTAAGCGAACGTTCGAATGATAAAGAAGAAAAATATTATTATTATTCAATGCGCGATGTTGAGAGCGTAATCCAGAAATTTTCTTTTTCTAACGTCAAGATAGTTGAGGATTATCTCCTCAACGACCTGTCGGTGATATGCATCAAATGATGATGTTCTCTTTTTAGAAACTGTGCAACGCGTTTCGATTTATCATGATGTGTGTACATATACATGAATATGAAACAACTGATCAGAAGACCGAATACAAGATTCAGGATTATTGAAAAACTGCCTGCTTCAGGATAGCCGTTCTGAAACTCATGCGTAATCGGCGACACCAGCATTATTCCAACTAAAGACACTATTATCGCTATTGCCCACGGATATGAAGAGACTTCCTTTGTTCTTATTTTGATTTTTTCCATTATGCTTTCTGGCTTTATATTGGAAATGTAAAGATCCTCTTCTGAAGCCATCTTTTTGATTTTCATGAATTCTTTGTACTCTTTGGCGCAAACATGACATTCTTTAATGTGTTTAATGAAAGATTTGCTTTCTTTGCCTGTTATTATGTAGTCGATTATACGTGTTGTGTCGTTACAGTTCATGGTACTCCTCCGCGATTGTTCCTTTTAGTTTATCACGCAGTATTATTTTTGCTCTGCGCACATTTGATTTAACCGTATTGAGCGGTTTGTTCGTAAGTGCCGAAATGTCTGTGAGTTTCATGTCCCAGTAAAAAAACAAATCAACACATATTCTGTAGTCTTCGGGAAGGGTATCAACAGCGCTTCTGACGAGTTCCGCAAGCTCCTTTCTCGAATACGATTCACTTTGATTTTCCTTCGATGTAATTTCTATCTTGTCGGAAGGAATTTCTTTCTTTTTTTTCTTCAGCAGATTTATCCCGTAATTATATGCCAGTTTAATAAGCCAATGAGAGAACGGCGATATAAAGCTGAATAAACCGAGTTTGTCGAATGCGCGGATGAAAACCTCCTGCGTAAAGTCGCCGGCATCATCCTGGTTTTTAAAAAGCCTCATTCCGACTGCAAACACACGGTTATTGTATCTTGTTATCAGTTCGGAAAAGGCTTCAGTATCTCCGTTTAAAACTGAATTTACTATCTGTTCGTCTGAAAGCTGGTTCATCCCCGATCCGAAGTTGTTGAATGCTTGAGGAAATTATAAATTATAAAACTTATGCCGATGAACAGTGGAATAATTCCGCTAAGCATGCCGTAACTGATCCCGTCTTTTATTATAAAAAATAAAGTCAGACCTAATCCTGTTGCGCTTAGTGGAAAGCCTGAAAAGAAAACGATACCTCTGAGATCGATTCTTGTTTTTCTGAAAACGCCTTTTTCTATCATAAGCATTTTCTGCTTATGCGCATAGATGAGATACAAAAGCGCGACGCCTCCTCCCACCATTATCCCGACAATCGGGATCACCGCAATTATCAGCTGTGCGGCTTGTGATGATGTATTCATAAACACTCCTTAACATGGCGTTAAACCGCCTTTAGGCAGAGAGACATTAATCACAGAATCATGGTTGCCAAAAAAAGCAAGTCTATTAAAAAAGTGCGGGGTGATTTATGAAAAAAGCTGTGATTGTTTCTGTTATATTTGTATTGATGATTGCCGGAGTAGCAGGAACTTATTTCTGTCTTCAGGAGAAGCGCAAGGCGTCGCTTGCTGAAATTCATGATTTTATGAATGAAATCGGAGCATTTGAAAATTCTGTCATTGATTCGACGCCCATTTTTGATGACTGGAAAGGATCTGATATACTTGAGATGAGAAGTTCTTATATTCGCCACGGGGTATACGCGAAAAAATACGGATTTCATTCGCAAACAAGAAAACAGGCCGAAGAATTTATAAAAAACGGTGATTATGTTGAACTTGTTTCTCATAAATATTATTTTTACGGAGTCAGCAGGGAAAATCGTTATCTGACAAAAGATGCAGCTTCTGTGCTTGATTTGATTTCCGAAAGATTTGAATCGAACATTAATAAGAGGAAAATAAATGGAACTGTCAGCTTTGCAGTTTCTTCGGCGCTTAGGGTTTCTGATTATCAGAGAGAGCTTAAGAAAACAAATGTGAATGCTATCAATGAATCGACACACAGCTATGGTGTAAGCTTTGATATATTTTTTGATGATTATTACGCGCTTCCGCTTTATTCCTTTACAGAGCTTTCTGAAGAAGAAGCATCAGCAATCAGAAGAAGATGCGGATATCTTATCGGTGATTCTCTCCGGCGCCAGTTTAAAACAATTCTTTCAGAGACACTTGTTGAGCTTCAGAGAGAAAAAAAAATTATGATAATATACGAGGGCAATCAAAGATGTTTTCATGTTACTCCTTGGATATAATTTGAACTAATGAGGAATTATATGTTTAAGAAATTATTTTTTGCTGCAGCGCTTATTCTTTTCTTTTGTGATATTAGCGCAGAAAACTATAAGTATATTGAAACTGATCATTTTAAAATTATATATGAAGATAATCTTTATAGTCATGCTGCGCGTCTAGCTCTCATCGCGGAGAAGCATTATCCCGTGTTGACTAAATCGCAGAAATGGATTCCGTATTCGAAGGTTAAGATTATTATTACTGATGATATGGATATTTCAAACGGTTACGCTACGCCTTCGCCGGATAATATAATAAGAATATATCTCAAGTCACCTCAGCCCGACGATACGATAGGCAACATGAATAACTGGCTTGAGTCTGTATTTGTCCATGAGTTCACTCATATTTTAAATATGGATAAGCGCTATGGTTTCTGGAGATTTTTATACGTTTTTACAGGCAGATTTCTTGCATTTCCGAATGCTCTTGTTCCTCTTTGGCAACTTGAAGGTAATGCAGTTTATAATGAGTCTCAGCTTGAAAATTCCGGCAGACTATCAAGTTCACTTGCGCGGATGATTGTCCGCACGGATTTTCTTGCGGGCAATGACCGTTCACTATCTGAAGCAGCCAATTCGCATGCCGGATGGCCGGGCGGAAATATCGCCTATCTATACGGCGCATATTTCGTAAATTATCTAAACTCGGCATATTTTGAGAAAGGTCAATTTGCCGATCAGTTTGAAATAAACGCGCATAATGTTTTTCCGTTTCAGATGTATGGAAATTTCCGTGAGCAGTACGGAGCTTCACTTGCGGATACATGGGATGAATGGAAAAAATTTCAGATCGGTGAATTTGAAAATGAAAAATCGAAAGTCGAATCATCAGGTATCACAAAGTACAATCTCATCTGTCCGTATATGTTTAATTCGGGCAGTCCTCGATTTGAATCTGATAACTCTGTTTATTATTTAAAGGATTCTCCTTATACCGGCGAATCTATCAGGCTTCGTCGGCTGAATTCTAAGTTTATGATTGATAAAAAAATCGAAAGCCCGGTTTACTGTCAGTCTTTTGCCGGTGAAGACGGAAATTTATACTTTAACTCTCTTGAAATTTATAAAAACAGCAGAGCGTATTATGATTTGAAAAAGTCCGGCAAAGAAAACGCTTCTGTGCGCAAAAAACGTTCTTCTTGGATTGACGTTAAAAACGGCAAAGTATGCGTGATAAGTGAAGATGCCGGTAAATATTATCTATCCATATGCGGAAGCAATTTTGAAAATGAAAAAATATTGCTTGAGTCTGCCTCCCAGATTTCTCACTGCCGTTTTTCTCCCGATGGAAAAAAAATCGCGTATTCAATGCGCGATAAAAATAATCAGGGAAAAACTGTAATTGCGGTTTTGAATCTCGAAGATTTAACTGTTTCAAAATATTCTATCAAGGAATCTTTCTGTATGTTTCCGGCATGGAAGAATGAAAATCAGCTGGTTTTTTCATCCGACAGAACCGGCATTTTTAATCTCTATGAGTTAAATATACAAACAGCCAGAGCGTCAAGGCTTACAAATCTGCTTACAGGTGCTTTCTCGTCCGATGTTTCGCCAAACGGCAATAAGCTGGCATTTACCGTTTATGGTGAAGGCGGATTCGGAGTCGGAATAATGAATTATCCTTCACCGGTAGAATCGTTCAGCATGGAGAAATCCTTTTCGGCAGATAAATCAGTTGAGAATATTGACGAGAGCGGGACTGAATTTAAAGAGAAAAAATATTATTCTCTTTTTAATGTAACTCCCTGGATGTGGCTCTTTCTTTTTTCACTGCAGGGTGAAAAAATTTCTGATGACAGCGGTTATAATAATACGCTTTATTCGTTTATTCAGTTTTCTGACACCCTGATGATTCATAATCTTTCATTGTATTCGATAAATGACTTTTCTCAGAAAAGATCAACTATATCGGCATTATATCTTTATAATTTCAATCATCTATTTACAGTCGGTGCTTCATATCTTAATGAACGCCTGTTCTGGAAAGAAAATGATTTTCCATATGATATCGAAGATGATACCAGGCGAACCACTGAAAAATCTATTTCAGGAATTCTAATGATTCCATATGTAAAAATGAAGTATCAGGCGAACCTCGGTTTTTATTATACACGCGGGAAGACGTTCCGGGAATATAACAGAAGCGGTATTGTTTATGAATTAGAAGGAAAGAAGGGTGTAGTGAAAACTGTTTTAGACTTTAATACTGCAGAGATGTTTAAGTATTCCGTTACTAAAGAACGCGGTATTATTTTTCACGGTTATGCCGAAAAGTATTCAAAAAAATTCGGTGACGATTATGAACTCAAAAATTATTTCGGAGCTCTTGCTTTGAGACTTCCTTCATTTGCAAATAATCACTGCTTTTCATTTACCGGAAAGTTCGGTCATTCAAATGCGGATGAAATATTCAGTTCGCCGTTTTCTTTATCCCGCACAAAGAAGGTTTTCACAAACAGTCTCGATAATATGGAAGACGGTATACGCGGATATGAAAAAGACAAAGTTTGGGGCAACCGATATCAATCAATTACGGCAGAATATATAATGCCCCTTTTCAGGCTGAATAACGGTTTTGACAGATTTCCAATTTTTAATCATGTGAATTATATCCGGCCTTTTTTTGAGGCTGCACGACTTTATTCAAGCGCTTCAGAGGATTCAAAAGATAAAGAATATTATAAAAGTGCCGGATGTGAAATTATGTTTGATATGACAACGGGATATTTTCTCAACCATACCGTGTATGTTGGTTTTGCGAACGGTTTTGATAAATACGGTCAGAAAGAATTCTACTATGGAATTAAAGTAGAACTGTGAGTTCTGATCTTTTAATAATTACACCGCCGTTTACCCAGTTTAATTGTCCCTATCCTGCGGCAGGATATCTTCTGCGTTATTTAAAACAAATGGGATATTCTGCTCATCAGTCAGATATGAGTTTACAGCTTGCTCTTAAAGTGTTTTCTTCTGAAGGCATGATTAAAATATTTGATTCTGCTGAAAATTGTATCAGTACAAAATTTGCAGAAAATGTTTTTATTACAAAAGATTCATTTGTTGATTCAGCAGACTTTGTACTTAATTTTTTGCAAAGAAACAATACCGCTTCGGCAAAAAGAATAGTCCGCGGCGGAATATTGCCGGCTTGTACAGAACATGCGGAGATTATTCTTTCAGGCGTTTCGTCTGATAATGATATAGAAAGAGCAAGAATAATGTGCACTTTCTTTCTTGCGGATATGGCAAGGTTCATTTCGGAAACAGTTGATTCTTCCTTTGCTCTTGCAAAGTATGCAGAAAAAATTTCAGTTTCAGCTGAAACTTTTTCGCCGGTTGAAAAAGAAGTTGTTAAAGAAAATATCATAACTGAAATGTATTACGATATTCTTCGTGCTGAAATTGAAAAATATGACCCTGAAGTTTTTGCAGTCAGTATACCATTTCCGGGGACTTTGATAAATGCGCTTCGCGCGTTAAGGTTTGTCAGGGATAATTATCCTAAAACCATTAGATGTGCGGGCGGAGGTTATGTTAATACAGAGCTTCGGACTATCAAAGAAAAGAAATTTTTCGATTACGCGCAGTACCTGACACTGGATGACGGAGAGAAACCTCTTCTCAATATTATAAAAAAGGTTCGCGGCGAATCCTATTCTTTTAAGCGGACTTTTCTGATAGAAAACGGGCAAATTGCATTTCATGATTCTGATGAATGTGATGCCGTAATTTCTGAAGGTTTTTTTGCCGATTATACCGACATCGATACAGGCAAGTATCTTATGATGGCTGATAATACTAATCCGATGCTTTCGATGTGGAACTCTGATTTTTATCTGAAGATGACTCTTGCTCACGGATGTTACTGGAAGAAATGTGCATTTTGCGATACCACCCTTGACTATATCTGCCGGTTTGAGCCTGAAAAGGCAGAAAGCGCGGCACTTAAAATAGACAAGATGGTAAAAGAAACCCGAATCAATTCATTTCATTTTACGGATGAAGCATTACCTCCGGCTCTTCTGCGTGATTTGTCTCTGGAATTAATAAAGAGAAAACTTTCCATAAGCTGGTGGGGCAATGTAAGGTTTGAAAAAAATTTTACACTGGATATGGCAAGACTTCTTTCTGTTGCAGGCTGTATCGGCGTGAGCGGCGGACTTGAAGCGGCGAACGGGCGTATTCTTGAACTTATGAAAAAGGGTGTTGCTCTTGAAGAAGCTATATCTTCATGTGCTGATTTTTCAAATGCCGGAATAATGGTTCATTCATATCTGATATACGGTTTTCCTACTCAAACTGAGCAGGAGATTTCCGATTCGCTTGAGACTGTAAGGCAGATGTTTGAAAACGGGTATCTGGCATCCGCATATTTTCACAGATACGCGATGACTATACATAGTGATTCCGGAATAAATTCGTCAGAATACGGCGTGAGAGCTCAGTTTAAAATGAATCCATTTGCTAATAATGAAACGGCTTATTCTGGTGATGTTTGCGATTATTCAAAATATTCTAGCGGTTTACGTTCGGCGATAAAAAGTTACAATATGTATTCTGAAATAGAAAGCCCTGTTTCGGATTTTTTTGATTTTGCCTTTAAAAAACCGCGAGTTCTGTCGGATTCTGTAAAAAGAATTTATGAATCTCAAAATCATTTTCCTCTCGAAGGAAAATATATTTTATGGAATTTATCAGGAGAATTAAAAGTAGAAAAAAAACGCAGCAGAAATATTCTTGTATTGACTGATAAATCGGGTTCGGACTCGATAGAAGCTTTAGAATCGAATTTGGAATTAATTGCGCGAATAGCGCGTGAAGGGGATATATTTTCCGGAAGGAAAATTCTCATATCTGAAATTAAAAATGATAAGCAGTTTGCTTCTTTAACCGGAAGTGCTGAGTGGTCATTTCTTCGCGAAAACGGAATAATACTAGTGGTGTAAAATGGAAAAGGAATACTTGCTCATACTTGAGAAGGCTAAATCGCGCTGTAATCAGACAAAAAAATCATTGAGTCTTTTGTCAAAGCGCAGCATTAAATCATTCGACAGAATTCTTCAGTCGATACATGCCGAAGTTTTTGAAAACATAGACTGTACTAAGTGCGCCAACTGCTGCAAAAAACTAGGCCCGATGTTCAATGAAACGGATATCGAAAAAATGTCGTCTCACTGCGGACTGAGAAGAAAGGATTTCATTGAAAAATATCTCCGCAGAGATGAAGACGGCGATCATGTATTCAAATCTATGCCGTGCCCGTTTTCTTTTGAAGATAATCTCTGCTCTGTCTATGAAGACCGTCCCCGTGCATGCCGTGAATATCCGCATACGGACGAAAAAAACATGCAGCCGAAACTTTCCCGGCTTGCGCAGAATACGCTTTATTGCCCTGCAGCGTATCTGATAGCCGAAAAGTTGATTGAACAATGCGGTTGATTTGATAAAATATTTGACGCGTTTCAGTATTTGCAAAAAACTGATCCCAAGCGAGGTCTTATGTACGTGATTGCGCCTTCGATACTTTCTGCCGATTTTTCCCGTCTTGGGAAAGAGTGCGAAGATGTTATTTCTGCCGGCGGCGACTGGATTCATTTTGATGTCATGGATAATCATTACGTTCCCAATCTCACAATAGGTCCGCTTGTATGTTCTTCTCTTAAAAAGTATGGCATTAAGGCTCCGATTGACGTTCATTTGATGGTAAAGCCGTGTGATAGTCTTATCAAGGATTTTGCGGAGTCCGGCGCAGACTGGATAACTATACATCCTGAATCAACTGAACATTTAGACCGTTCTCTTCGTCTAATAAAAGACTCGGGATGTAAGGCAGGCATATCTCTCAATCCGGCAACATCACCCGACTGCCTCGATTATATTATTGATATTGTTGATATGGTTCTTGTTATGAGCGTAAATCCCGGTTTCGGAAGACAGAAGTTTATAGATTCATCGCTTGCCAAGATTAAAATCGTTCGCGATAAAATAAAGCGTTCGGGCAGAGATATACGTCTTGAAGTCGACGGCGGAATAACCGCTTCAAATATAGCATCCATCGCTTCAGCCGGAGCTGATACTTTTGTTTCGGGATCGGCAATTTTCGCTTCGCAGTCCTATTCGGAAGCGATCGCAATGATGAGAAAAGCTCTCAAGGCTTAATTTACGGTTTTATAAAAAGGTCGGCAGGAGTAACTTCCTGTATCTTGGCTTTTTCTTTTCCATAGATGCTGATAATGTAATCATCTTTTTTATAGCAGCTTATTTTGTCTTCATCGAAAGATAAAACTGAAAAAGTGTTTAAGCCGCCGGCGAGACCTCTTCCAGTGAATTTAAGAAAAGCTTCTTTTTTCGTCCATATTTCAAAAAAGACTTCTGCAGAAAAGTTCTTTGAATTAAGATATTCATTTTCATCAGCCGTGAAAAAGCGCGAAGAAATTTCCGCAAATGATACAATGCGTTTTATATTTTCAGCATCGATTCCGCATTCGCAATCCGAAAAAACAGCAGCGCATAATCCTTCTGTATGACAATAAGAGAATTTAATGTTTTCATCCGGAAGAAAAGGTTTTCCATGAGCCGATCTTTTAATTTCGTAAGGCGGATTTATTCCGGCTTCAGAGAGGCCGAAGGCTGTGAGAGCCGATGCCAATATTTTCATTTTGCGCAGTGACGGATTTGCAGTTGCTACTATTTCATTAGTGTAACTGCTGCAAAAAAAAGGCGGCATTTCAAAAGTGCCGCCTTTTGATTTTATGTAATATGCTTTTATCATATAAAGAGATTGAGACTGCTTGACTCGGTTTCGTTCAGGTAAGCCGCGACACCACCGATGGTGACTCCGTCAATCAGATCTTCTTTTTTGACCCCCATCACATCCATGGACATCTGACACGCCATGAATTCAACATTGCTCATGAGGGCAGAATTGATCATCGCTTCGAGAGAATCAATATTTTTTTTCTTCATTCTCCATCTTATCATCTTTGGGCCCATGCCCGCCATGTTCATCTTCGAAAGATCAAGCTCTCCGCTTCCTCTCGGCATCATGAATGAAAACATCTTCGAGAAGAAGTCTTTTTTCGATTTTGATTTTCTCTTTTTGATGACATTAAGGCCCCAGAAAGTAAAAAACATAGTGACTTTTTTGCCGGTACTTGCGGCTCCGTTTGCGATAACGAATGCGGCAATTGCCTTGTCGAGATCATCCGAAAAAACAACAATCGTTTTTCCGTCTTTATTTGAATCAGCAGATGATTTAGAGCCCTTTTGAATGCGGGCTGTAACAATTCCTTTATCATTATCAACTGAAAGAAGAGTATTCTTTGTCATCAGACACCACGCACCAACATCGCGCATAAATCCTTCGTCGGTTGCTTTAATTATTAAAATATCTCCGGATGAAAGTTTTTCGATTTCGGATTTGAGTCTCATTACAGGACCAGGGCACTGAAGTCCGCATGCGTCGACTGTAAAAGATTTCGATTTATCTTCTCTGATTATTTCACCCGAATCACTGCCTGACCACTGCTGGGTGATTCCGTCTTCAATTTTCTGTGATGCTGTTGAATACAGCTTATATCCGCCGGAAAGATTATATACGTTTTTGAAACCCTTATTTGCGAGAATTTTCAGCGCGACGTAACCTCTCAGGCCGACGGCGCAGTAAAGGAGAATGTTTTTATCTTTGCTGACTTCATCTATTCTTGAACGTAATGAATCGATCGGAATATTTATAGAGTTCATAATCGAACCGAGTTCGTGTTCAGCAGATGTCCGCACATCTATTATCTGCCAGTCGGATGGATAAATATTTTTGACATCATTCCATGAAAGAGTTTTGACCTCACCTTTAACAATATTTTCTGCTGTGAATCCCGCGATGTTTACCGCGTCTTTTGCAGAAGAATAAGGAGGCGCGTAAGCGTGTTCAATATTTCTAAGATCTGTAACGGTACCGTTCATTCCCATCACAGTTGCAATCATGTTGATTTTTGATTCAACATTATCGTATCCAGTGATCTGTGCTCCGAAGATTCTGCCGTTGTCGGGATCGAAAACAAGCTTGATGGTCATTGTTGTCGATCCGGGATAATACGTCGCGTGAGAGGCGCTGATAGTTATGGAGCTTTTGCATTTAATGGACTGGCTTTTTAAAAATTTCTCGGAAAGACCGCATGAAGCTATTGTGAGATCAAAAACCTTAGCGATTGCTGTTGCAATCGAACCCTTGTATTTTTCTGTATTACCGAAAACAATATTATTTGCCGCGATTCGTCCCTGCTTGTTTGCAGGCCCAGCGAGAAATACCGGCAGAGGTTTATCTGTTATAGGACTCGTAAATATTATTGCGTCTCCGACCGCGTAAATGTTTTCGTCATTAGTACGCAGAAATTCATCGACTATAATTGAACCTCTATCGCTGAGATTTATTCCGGAACTTTTCAAAAATGCGGTGTCGGGTTTTATTCCGATTGAAAGAATAATCATATCAGATGCGATTTCTCTGCCGCTGTTGAGTCTTGCTGTAACGGAATTTCCGGAACGTGAGAATGAAGCTATTCCGTCTCCCAGAAATAGATCAACACCTTTAGTCTTTATATGATGATGCGCGTATGCAGCAATTTCAAAATCAACGGGAGTCATTACCTGATCAGCCATTTCGACGATAGAAACTTTGATTCCGAGTGCATGAAGATTCTCAGCCATTTCAAGACCGATGAAGCCTCCTCCGATTACTATTGCGGATGAGGGCTTGTTTTCGTTTATGTATTTCTTGATTTTATCCGTATCGGGAACGCTTCGCAATGTGAAAATTGACGGATCGTCGATACCGTCAATCATGGGGCGTATAGGTTCGGCTCCGGGAGAAAGAACAAGCTTGTCATAATTTTCTTCGTATGTTTTTCCGGAAGATTCTTTTACCGTGATTGTTTTCTTTTCTCTGTTAATTGTAAGAGCTTCTGATTTAATTCTTACATCGACATTAAATCTTTTAAAAAAAGAATCCGGAGTCTGAACAAAGAGCGATTCGCGGTTTTCGATTGTTCCGCCGATGTAGTAGGGAAGTCCGCAGTTAGCGTATGAAATGTAGTCGCCGCGTTCTATAATTATAATTTCGCTGTTTTCGTCGATTCTTCTGAGACGAGCTGCGGCTGTAGCCCCTCCGGCTACGCCGCCGATAATTATTATTTTTGACATAAGCCACCTCAATTAAATATAGCATCGAAGCGGTAAAAAAACAAAAATATTAATTCAGTCTTTCAAAAGCAGTTTTTCTGTTGAGCGAATGCCGATTAAACCGAGCGGTGCCGTGAAAAGAATGGAAATTACAGCAATTGAAAGGATTGTTTCTCCGCCGGCAATTCCGTAACTGAGTGCGACCCCTCCGAGAGCAGCCTGAACGGTAGCTTTCGGGATGTATGCGATCATACAGAAAACTCTTTCTTTTAACGAAAGACTGGAAAAAGCCGTTGCGATAAAAACTCCGATTGAACGGAAGATAAGCCCGATTGTTATTGCGATGAGAGCCTTGGGCCCCGCAGTGAACGCGGTTTTAACATCAAGAGAAAAGCCTATGAGAACAAAGAGGATGATTTCTGCGAAAATCCAGATTTTGGATAATTTTGCAGACAGTTCGTGAGCTATCTTTTCGTGCATTTCAAGAATGATAAAGCCGCATGTCATAACTCCAAGTAGCGCCGCAAAATGAAGCGCGTCACCGAGACGGACAAGAGTTGTCGCGAAAACGAGAACTATAAGAACCTTTTCAGTTGCGCGGACGGACGAATGATATTTTTTGAAAAATATGGAAAGAAGAAATCCGAATATAATTCCCGAAACGATTCCTGCTGTTACAGATAAAGGAACCGAGATAATTGTTTTGATGATTTCGGGAGAAGTTCCGCGTGAAAGCCCGAGAAAAACGGAAAAAATCGTTATCGCAAAAACATCATCGACTGAAGCTCCGGCTAAAATGATAGTCGGAACATCATTCTTTTTGCCTCTGCCGTTTTCCTTGAGATTAAGCATAGACGGAACGATGACCGCAGGCGAAACCGCAGCTAACATGAAACCCGTGAGTCCGCTGACTTCGTAGGTGAAATCGAATAAATAATGAAAAAGAAAAGTGAGAGCAGAGCCTTCAATTATGCACGGAACGAAAGACATGAGAATGGCTGTTTTGCCGACTTTTTTGAGAGCAGATTTACTTATTCCGAGCCCTGCTCTTGAAAGAATAACAATCAGCGCGAAAGATTTAAGGAAAGGTGAAATCTCCCAAAGGATATCGGGAGATTTGTCTTTGATGAATATCGAGCAGATAATTCCGAAAACGACCATACCAAGAACGGCAGGAAGTTTGATTTTAGAAAACAGTTTGGAGAAAATCCAGCCACCGGCGAAAATGATAACGAAAATGATGTTTAAGTTGAGATCCATAAAAATTCCTTCGCGGAAGACACACCTCCCGCATTGATAAAATGCAGGAGTCATTGGCTAAAAGCAGTTAAAGGTGAACTCCACCACCTGATGCAATGATGAAAATGAGAGAAAAAAAGTCAATCAGTTTCTACAGGAGGTAGAAACATTGCCCGCGAGAAAGACGAAGTCTTTAGCGGGAGACCGCAAGAGTTACCTCAGAGTTGGGTGCGTAAAGTTAGTTAAAGTTGCATTCGGAGCTGTCAGGAGGACAGCGTAGAAAGAGTAATAGACTCCTGATTTCAAAAGCAAATTTGCACGGAGGCGGAAACATTGCCCGCGGGAGCAACGAAGTTGCTAGCGGGAGACCGCAAGAGTTACCTCGGAGTTTGAGGTGAGAAGTCAAATTTAAGTTATTCTCGAAGCGAACAGGATGTTCGCGTAGAGTAAGTAATGTAAACCTGAGAATAGTAATAAATTTACAGGAGGTAGAAACATTGCCCGCGGGAGCAACGAAGTTGCTAGCGGGAAAACGTAAGAGTTACCTCAGAGTTGGGTGCGTAAAGTTAGTTGAAGTTGCATTCGGAGCTGTCAGGAGGACAGCGTAGAAAGAGTAATAGACTCCTGATATCAATAGCAAATTTGCACGGAGGTAGAAACATTGCCCGCGGGAGCAACGAAGTTGCTAGCGGGAGACCGCAAGAGTTACCTCGGAGTTTGAGGCGTTAAATTGACTTGAAATTGAGTTCGAAGCGGACAGGAAGTTCGCTGAGAAACAGCAATGAATTACTGATATCAATAGCAAATTTACAGGAGGTAGAAACATTGCCCGCGGGAGCAACGAAGTTGCTAGCGGGAAAACGCAAGAGTTACCTCGGAGTTGGGTGCGTAAAGTTAGTTGAAGTTGCTCTTTCTACGCTGTCAGGAGGACAGCGTAGAAAGAGCAATAATCAATTGATATCAATGGTGAATTCATGCTGGGTGAGGGTTTAAAAGTGAATCTAAATTAATAGAATCTTTATTCATTCCCCGCTTTGAAATTATACACTGGTTTGATCATTTCAATTACTTCAACAGTTTCTTTTATATTATCAAGAATCAAGTTCATATCTTTGTAGGCGCCGGGAGCTTCGTCGAGTGTTTCCTTTGATGCCGTCGATGTGTATATGCCTGCATTTATCATCTGTTGTCGGAAGTCATCCGCTGATAGTTGTTTCTTCGCCTGTACTCGACTCAATATTCTGCCGGCGCCGTGAGGTGCTGAATAATTATATTTTTCTGAGCCTTTTCCTTCGCAAACGGCGATTCCGTCTCTCATGTTGAAAGGTATAATTACCTTTTGGCCCTTGTGAGCGGGAGTTGCGCCTTTTCTGATTATGTTATCCGTTCCGATAAAATTATGAACCGATTCAATAATTTCTTCGGGATCTTTTCCGATAAATGAAATTATACGTCGCAGCATTTCTTCTCTGTTTGCTGCGGCAAATCTTTGAGCCGTAAAAAGATCACGCAGATAATCCTGACATTCAGAACTGTCTTCCGGCAAAAATTCCAAATCTTTGTAATCTTGATTGCAATGTTTTCGGAGACTGTCTTTAGCTTTGTTTTGATAATGCACAGCGATTTTCAGACCGAAATTACGGCTTCCGGAATGGATAGTTATCCATAAATTACCTTTAGAATCATATCCCGCTTCGATAAAATGATTTCCTCCGCCGAGAGATCCAATAGCGTTTAATGCCTTGTCTGTATCAGTTTTTATCCTATGACATACATCAATTATTTCGTTTCTCTGATTTTTCGAAACACTGTTATGATTTATATTATTTGCAAAACCTGAAGGAATATTCGTTTTGATAAATGTGTCCAGTTTCGCCGGATCAATTGAGTCTATCTTGAATTTTGCAGATAACATGCCGCATCCAATATCGACACCTATGACATTGGGAATAATGAAGCCGTTTGTTTTCATTGTGAAACCGATTACTGCACCTTTCCCTGCATGAACATCAGGCATTATCGCGATATATGTGTTGGCAAAAGCTGGATGATTCAAAAAAGTCTGAATCTGATCTTTTGCGGATTCGTCAATTTCGTCAATCATTACGTTCGCGGTGTTGTATGTGCCTTTTATTGTTATCATTTAGTACTCATTATATGGATTTTTTGTGTTTAAAGTAAGAAATAAAGTATCAATCATAATTTAGATAAATTCAAGTATTTTGCAGCATGTTAAAATAAATGAATATAAAACATCACAAGTTTTTCTTGACTCTATAATCGCAAGTTGATAAATGGTATTAAAAAATGGAGTACAATTGTATGAAAAAAAAATAATAAAATTCATGGTTGTTTTGTCTGCTGTTTTGTTTGTTCTCGGCGGTTGCGGCTCTAAAGCGAAAATTCAGTGCGGAACTCTAGACGATGTCGTCAATCATTTGAAGAGCAAATCATTGATAACGGGTGAGTCAACAGCTATGGAAGCGGCAGCAATCGGAGCATTGAACGGTGTAAAATATGAAGATTCAGATGTGGAATTGTATGTGTATGACATGAATTCAAAAGCGTATAAAGGTATAGCAGAAAATAATAAAGTTAAAGTAGAAGGCTTTGAAGTCGAACTTGAACCTTCAGCGGTAAATAATAAATTCGTAATTTTCTGTGATAATGCAGATAAGAAAGACGAGATTATTGAAGCTTTCAACGAAATTTTGGTAAAGTAAGTTTCCGCACGGAGGCGGAAACATTGCTCGCGAGATGGACGAAGTCCATAGCGAGAAAAAGCAAAGTTTACCTCAGAGTTTGAGGCGTTAAATTGACTTGAAATTGAGTTCGAAGCGGACAGGAAGTTCGCTGAGAAACAGTAATGAATTACTGATATCAAAAGTAAATTTACAGGAGGCGGAAACATTGCTCGCGAGATGGACGAAGTCCATAGCGAGAAAAAGCAAAGTTTACCTCAGAGTTTGAGGCGTTAAATTGACTTGAAATTGAGTTCGAAGCGGACAGGAAGTTCGCTGAGAAACAGCAATGAATTACTGATTTCAAAAGTAAATTTACAGGAGGCGGAAACATTGCCCGCTATGGATGAAGTCCATAGCGGGCAATGTTCATTTCTTATCTGATTTTGAGTCTTTAATTTCATTACATCTTTGAGCTGCGATTCGACCGAGATTTCCGCCGTCAAGAGATGCTACTTTCGTGTAATAATTTTCGGCGTCTGATTCTTTTCCGGTTTTATCAAAAAGATAGGCTATATTATATAATACTATAATATCATTGGGAGCGATCTTTTCCGCTTTTTTGAAATACTCAAGCGCTTTCGGAAAATCTTTTTTTTCAAAATATACGCCGCCGAGATCATTGATGAAATATAAATTATCCGGATAATACTTAATAGCAGCGGACGCGGTTTTCTCAATAAGATCCGGTCTGTTAATCTGGTGGAAGAAATAAATTCTGCCTTGTATTTCATTCAGATAAAATTTGTCAGCTTCACCCGGATACGGATTACCTTCGTGCCAGAGCCATTTGTTATCAATTTTACGTGAAACGGGAAGTGTTTCGATGATTGCTTCGGACTGTTTATCGAAATATTTAATTTGACTAAGCGCATGAACTTTTCCGAAATGAATATCGAGTCTGTCCGGATGTTTTTTTAAAGCTTTATCGAGATAACTTATTCCTTTAATTACATCGTTTTCATCGTAAAATGTTTCTTCCGCGAAATATCCGGCTTGTTTTCCTGTATGCGAGTCAGTTAGGTTTAGTGTGTCTTTGGTTTTGTCATCCGGAGTCCCAGGTTTGATTGCTATTCCATTGCTGTAATTTCTAAAAACATAGTAATTGAAATATGCAATTGCAAGTTCCGGATCATCAGGTGATATCTTTTCCCATTCCTGGAGATGAAGGATGAGAGCCTCAAAATCTTTTTTCTGCAGAAGTTCAGTATATGTTTGTTTTTCAGAGGCGTTGGAAATTGAGAAAAAAATTGTTACTGAAAGGACGAAAAGAATGAGCTTCATAATTCCTCGTGAGTTATTTATTTAGCCGGATATCGGTAAAATAATAATATGAATACAGCAGGTATTTTAATACGATTATTAATATTATCAAGCAATATTTGACTGAAAGAAATGTTAATTATTTTGCGAATATTGTCAGAAGTGTTATAACTGTTGCGATGATGGTAAAACCCGCAGTCATCATCCATGTTATCATGTTGAATTTTTTATTCATATCGTCGAAGCGTGTATCCATGTTTTTCTGCATCATTTCAAAGCGTGTGTCAGACTGCTTTTGCATGGATTCGAAGCGTTTATCCATCTGATTAAATCCCAACTGTATCAATTCGCGCTGGCTTCTCAGTTCTTCTTCAATGCGGGTCATGCGTTCAATGAGCTGGATGTCGTAAGGACGTAGCTGTACGATATTGTTCTTCGCACTGAAGCGGTCGAAGTTTGATTCGATGTATGAACCTATCTGTTCAAGCTGTTCTTTCGTTAGTTCCATTGCCGTACCCATCATCCACCTCAAACTATTAGAAAATATTATGCCTGTCAATTATATATACGTAGTTTCTATGCGGTTTTTTCCGCAAAACTCAAAAAACCTGAAAAAAAGGCTTAAAAAATGTAAATTTTCGCTGTTTTGAGACACTACAATACAGAGAATGCTTGATAAAAAAATGAGTTTATATTTAGTATAAAATGATTATTGTTTCTGATTAATATGTGAAAGGGGGAGTTTATACGTACACGTATATTTCTTTCAGCCGTTTGGGCTTTTTTTTCATTATTGCTGATAACTGCATGCGGGGGTGAAGTCATCTATGAAGCGCAGGATTTCGTTCCCAATAAAAATCCTCAACTCGTAAGTTTTTCTGCAGTTCCGGCATCAGCCGAAACTAATGTCAATTCGCTCGTAAAAGATGTCATTTTTAATATCACAGTTGAAGGTATTGATCCGGAGGGAGAGACTCTCGATTTTGAATTTACTTCGGATTTTGGAATTTTCGGCGGAAAAGAAATTCAGGGCAATGTCTGCAAAATCATTTTTGTAACCAACGATAGTGTAAAAACTGAAACACCTGTTACGTTAAATGTTATCATAAAAGATGTTATCGGAGACGATTATATCGGAGTTCATTCTGTTGGAAATGGAAAGAAAAAAGCGATTCTCGAAATTCATCCAAGTGATTTGGCAAAAACATGCAATAATACCGGAACCACAACAATCAGGGTTAAAGCAGACTGCAAAGGATACTATCAGGTAATATGCGACAATACCGCCCTTGACGGAACATTGAAAATGAATGACGCGGAGAAAATATTCCTTTATGAAAAATCAGGCGCAACGTTCGATTATGCTACAATAACCGTTTCGGGACTCAGTTCAGCGGTTAGTTCAGATGTAAAACTTAAACTCAACAGCGCGCCGAACAAAGTCTGGGTTATTTTCTGTGATTATATGAGTGACGATATTTCAGTAAAAAGCGTCGTGACGGCTCAGCCTTAATGAACGGAGGATTTATGAAAAAGATTTTCGCGGTTGCGGTATTTATAATTTTTTTAAACTCATGCGGCGGCGGAACTATCGGCGACGCACAGAATTTTGAACCCAATGAACCTCCGGCAATTATTGAAGTCAGCGCCTTGTCCGTAAATGGTTCGCCGACTGACGCGCTGAAAGCCGGAATGAAATTTACAATAACTGTAAAAGCGTCAGACCCTGAAAATAAAAAACTTAAGTTTCAGTTTAATTCAGACTATGGATATTTCGGAAACCCGACAGAGACAGCTGATTCGTGTACTATTCCTTTTGTTACAGGTTCTTTTGTGCGTCCGGGTCTTCCGGTAACTATTGATGTTTCAGTTATAGACCATAAAGACGCCAGCGCCGTTACAAATTATGAAATAGGAAAGGGAAGGCGCGGGCCGACTGTTACGGTAAAATATATAGGCTCGGCTTATATTCAGAAAGAAAAAAATACGCAGATATCATTCAAAGCCGACTGTGAAGGAATCTATCAGTTATACTGCGACAATTCTGTTGATGAAAGCTCTGCTGACTTGCGTCCGGCATTAGCTTATTTTTTATACAGAAAGGATGAAGATGGAAAATTTAAAGACATCATTGTAGATATCAAAGGACCTGCTTCATCGATATCTGCGAAAGTTGAAGTTACGGCACTTGAATCGGTTAACAAAGTATGGGTGGTGTTTTCTGACGGAATAAACAATCCATTTGCCGCGCTAGCTCCCATTACTCTCGATAATACACTGCCGCAACTTGACAGCATCGATACTGGCGGTGTCCCCACTGGTATCGGACTGCGTTCACCGATAAAGCTTGTATTTAATGAAGATATAATGTCTTCATCTGTTTCTGATAATTCGGTAGAAGTTGAAGACGGCGGATCATTTTTCTTTGCGCCTGATGCTTTAGGTAAATGTTCTGTTGAAGGCAGTGTTGTTACCTTTGTACCTGATTCGCTTGAATACTATTCAACATATAAAGTTAGCGCGAAAAGCGGAATAAAAGACCTTGCCGGCAATGAATATATAGGTACAACAAGCGGAACTTTTACTACAGTAGAAAAGGGAACAACACCGAATCCGGTTTTTAGTCTGACAGATAAAGTTGTTTATAATTATGATCCCGGAAGAACTCTTACTATTTCTCAGGATGGCGCAGTAATATTTTGTACCAGCGCAGTTGGATCACCTCCCACAGATCCAACTGAGTCAAATCAATACAATAATCCAATCGCTATACCTGTTAATACAAAAATTAAGGCTTATGCATGGAAGAAAGGGTATAAACCTTCGAATACAGTTGAACGAACTATAAAGATAAGAACGCCGGAGCCGCGTTTTTCACCATCAGGGGAAGCATATCCCGGTATGTCGAATGTTTATTCTACAGATATCGTTTTTACTGCCAATCTCAATGGACAAACTCTTCCGGCAGGGGAAAGTGTTACGTACTATAAACAAATGTCTGTAATTCCGACTGAATTTGGTGATATAACTGTTGCAGATCCGCCATTGGAACCATCATTTATAGTTCTTAACGGTAAATATACTTTCTCATTAGACCGAAATAGGACAAAGTTTAGCCTGATAGCTAAAGCGACGAACATGGAGCCGAGTAATAGTTATATATCTCCAATATACCGATTGAGAAAACCGAATCTTACTGTTGAAGATAAATATATAGCGGAGAATGGATATACGATTAATAAAGACAGAACCGGAGGTCCAAACTGGAAGAAGATTGCATCTTCATCAACAGGACAATACCTCGCAGCAATAGAAACCTCCACAGGTGGCACCGACAAAGGTTTTATATGGACATCGTCAGATTATGGAAATACCTGGATCAAGCAGACGGGAGGAGATCTCGGAACCGCTGGGAAAAATTGGTCAGGGATAGCGGTGAGCGGAAATGGATCTTTAAATTATTGGTCTGCATGCGTAAAAGGTGAAATGATATATACTTCTCAGGACGGCGTTCAATGGAGTTCTAAGTCTCAATATGGGAATTGGTCGGATGTATGTATCAGTAATAATGGAATGACAATGTATGCGGCAACTAGTATAGGTCATTTATTCGGATCGTATAATTCGGGATCATCTTGGTCATCGGTTATATCTTCATCTCAAAACTGGGTAAGTGTTGCAATGGATAAAGATAATCATAATACGATTGCATTATACCCAACTGGTTCAAACTATTTTTACATTTCAAATGGCTCGGCATGGAATAACACAAATGAATACAATCACATGAATCGCATTTGGCAGAAAGGCGTTATTTCTGCGGACGGGAAATTGTATATAGCTATGGCTGCAAACGGATCTCTTCACTATAACAATTACAATACTTTCGGAACCGGCGGTTGGAAGTTTTTCCAGTCAGTAACAGGGTCAAATGCAGGGGGTGTTGCGGTCAATGAAACAGGTAATGTGGTATATTGGACTAAAGATAGCGGATCCATATATCAATCGACTGACTTTCTGGCTAATCCAACAAGTCCAAGCGGTACTGCCCTTCCAAATTCACCGACTCTTCCTTCCGGAGTATTTTGGAGAGATATCTGCTGTGATTATTCGGGTCACAAGGTAGCCGCAATTACTACAAACGGTGATATCTGGACATCACCGGACAGCGGTAATACATGGTATCATCCCGGCATGCGCACATGGACAGGAGTTGCATGTTCTTATAACGGACAATATGTAGCCGCTTGCGAGGGTGGCGATTCCGCAGGATACATCTATACTTCGGGTGACGGTGGTTCTACTTGGAGTCAACATACGGAAATGGGACGTAAAAAGTGGAAAAGCATTGATATGACCAATGACGGTTTGGTTGTAGTTGCTGTATCAGAAAATGAAATGTGGTATTCAATAGAGCATGGAAATTCATGGGTACCAGCATCTTTAACCAAGCCTTCGGCATATTCATCTGCAATTTATGATAAAATTGTATGTCAGGGAAATTCAAATGGAACTAATACAATTATTGCAGTTACGGCAATATATGGAACTCGCGGATTCAGAAACATTTGTTCTCTTAATATAGATAAAAAAACGGGATGGAATAACCTTTCAACTATATATAATGATATTGCTTTAAATAATGACGGAACACGTTATGTCTATGCATTATCGGGTGTTGTTTCTTCTCCAGTATACTATGGAGCCTGCGGTATATCTAAATTGACTATTTCTGGAAGTTTAATAAATGATAGCACGGCTGCTGTCGCAGAATATATATGTTCAACACTGGTATCGAACGGTGATATGACGAATGTTTTTTTTGCGAAAATACTTTCTAGTACAAGTTTCGGATTTGTACAATACAATACTTCCATCCCTGGTGGTTGGGGTCCAGTGACGCCAACAATTAATTCAAGTGATTCATGTTCTTTTGTCGGAAGCCCCGATGGAATTATGTACATAGCGACAGGAGGTATATCTCGTAAAATATATACATCAGTTGACCTCGGCGCGACATGGATAGAACAAACCAATGCCGGCAATAAAGGTTGGAACTGCCTTGCTTCCACATCTGACGGTCTCACAATCTTTGCCGGCGGAACTAAGCAGACGGGAATAACGATTTTAAAATAATTTTAAAGGGCGTGCCGCACCCTTTATCCGGTAGGTGCATGGTGTCATGCAATACACAAAAGGTGCTCCGCACCTTTTAAATCCGGTTTGTCCATTTCTTTTGCGTCGCTTGCTTGTCGTTTTTCTGATTTTATAATAGATTTAACGTAGGGATTTTTGAGAAACTCTCGTCTAAATTTATTTATGGGGATTTAGTACCCAATTTTGAAAATATTTACCTCATACTCATGACATAT
>Ga0209800_10000145_pt1 | contig 151577 bp, 127 predicted proteins | sample Higcelweek8metaG_FD_187174 | JGI IMG/M metagenome (GOLD analysis project Ga0209800, IMG submission 187174) | Freshwater pond sediment microbial communities from the University of Edinburgh, under environmental carbon perturbations - High... | ecosystem: Environmental > Aquatic > Freshwater >... | reverse complement strand
ACCCGTCCGCCGCTAAGAATGTATTGCTACATTCTCCGCTCGACTTGCATGTGTTAAGCACGCCGCCAGCGTTCGTCCTGAGCCAGGATCAAACTCTCAAATTAATATTTGAAAATTTAATTAGCTCAATTTGTTAAAATGTTTAAGCTTAACTTATCGTATATTTTCGCTTTCATAATCGCTAAAGCGATTATCCGCGAAAAAACGCTAAGTAAATCTTAAATCATTTCCTACTTACTAGCTTTTTTAAAGTTCGCAAGTTACTCAAATTTTGAATTTGTCATTTCTGACTCATTCGTTATTAACGAGTTCCTTATTTCTTTTTACACTGTTTACTTTTCAAAGTCCATTGCTGCGTTCGAAGCAGCTTAGTAAGATTAACATATAGTATTATCAATGTCAACACTTTTTATAAAACTTTTTTATTTTTTCTGATTCATATATGATAATGTCTCATTATACCGTTTTTGATTTTGTCCCAAAAATAATTCTTTACTTTTATTTTTACAAAACTTTTAATTTCTACCCTTAAACTCTCCATCCTTAATTCTATTGCCCTGAATTATTTCAGCTATGATATCTTAATTTTAGCCCACTTTCCCCTAACAAATCGAATATACATTATCACACTAAAAACAATCAGACTAATTATCTCTGCTACCCAAATACTTTTTACTCCCATACCTATATATTTAACTGATAGATATGCTAGAGGAATGAATATGAACCACAACCTCATAGTAGTAAAAATCATTACTGTTATTGTGTCTCCTGCTCCTCTTAAAGCACCTGATACAACAAATATATAATTTAATAAAGGTTGATCTAATCCTACAAAAAATAGAGTACTAACAATCACAAGCTTAACCGCAGGGTCATTTGTAAAAAGACCTGCTGTAAATACTGGAAAGACTATAAAGAACAAACCAATTAATATACCCCATATTATTCCCATCCCAAAGCACGTATACCCAGTAAAATGAGCTTTTTTTGCATCGGACTCACCTAATGCCTTTCCAACAAGAGTAGCTGCTGCGATAGAAATTCCTATTGCAGGCATTATGGAAATCTGCTCAATGGTTAGAAGCACTCTGAATCCTGTTTCTGAATCCGTATCAAGTATTGTTATAATAACTCCAGATATAAGAAACGCAAATTGTGTCAAAAACTGTTCTATGCCAGCTGTTATGCTTAGCTTCCATAGAGGTAGTTGTATATCCCTGGTCAACTTCAATGATGCAATCCTGATTTTTAGATAACTGTCATTTTTAATAAAAACCACTAAATAAAGAGCAGCTCCAATGATTCTTGATATGGTTGTAGCCACAGCAGATCCTGAAAAACCCATCTCAGGAAATATCCACAGTCCTTTAATAAGAACAATGTTCAATATAACATTCAGGATATTTACTCCTCCAGTTATAAGCATCGGAGTGACTGTATTTCCAATCCCTCTTAATGATGCTGCTGCTGCAAAAGAAATGAACATGAACAAAAGACTAAAAGATACAATGTTAAGAAAAGATACTCCGAGCTTGTATACCTCATCTGTTGTTTGAAATACAGACATAATATTCTTAGTAAAGATTACAGTCAACAACATGATAAGAAATCCTATCAAAACATTTAATGATAGGTTCTGGCATGATGTATTATTGAGTTTTTTAAAGTTTTTCTCTCCAAAGCTTCTTGAAATTATAGCAGTTGCTCCAACATTAAACGAAGAAAAAATCAATATAATTGTAAGAATTATCTGATTTGCATTTCCTGCGGCAGCAAGAGCATCTTTACCTACATAAAAGCTTAGCATTATAGTATCCGAAATACCTACAAGGGTATTTAAACCCATCTCAATTATAGCAGGTAGAGATATCTTAAATATTGATAAAATCAAGTCCTTGTTATTGCGTAAATTTTTCATATAAGTACAACCATTCAACTATTTTCTTTATTAAATACATTAATCTTACATTCAGCAGAGCAAAATCCCCTAAAACAAGTCATCAATTTCTGATTTGATTTTTTTAATTTGCTCAATAGCTCTCATTGATATCTCATAATTTTTCTTTCTTTTATCCTTTATTCTAATGTTTAATGGATCCATCAGTCCAAAGTTAACATTCATAGGCTGGAAGTGTTTGACCGCAGGGCTAGAAATATATCCGCTAAGAGCGCCTGTTGCAGTATTTGTTGGAAACACAACTTCCTTTATGCCTTTAAAATTTAACGCTGCATTAATACCTGCAACCATTCCTGATGATGCAGACTCTATGTATCCTTCAACACCTGTTATCTGACCAGCAAAAAAAAGATCTGTTTTTTGCTTTAATCTATAAGCTGCATCTAGCTTTCCAGGAGAGTTTATGAAAGTATTTCGATGCATAACACCATATCGTACAAACTCAGCATTTTGAAGACCAGGTATCAGACCAAATACCCTCTTTTGCTCAGGCCATTTCAAGCGAGTTTGAAATCCAACTAAATTGAACAAAGTACCTTCAGCGTTGTCTTGTCTAAGCTGTACAACTGCATAAGGCTCTTTTCCTGTATTAGGATCAACAAGACCAACAGGCTTTAATGGCCCGAATCTTAACGTATCCTTGCCTCTTATTGCCATGCTTTCAACTGGCATGCAACCTTCAAAAACAGAATCCTTTTCAAAGTCCTTTATATCTGCCATCTCTGCATTTATAAGTTCATTCCAGAAATGCTCATATTCTTCCTTATTCATTGTACAATTTATATAATCATCAGTCCCTCTATCATATCTAGCTGCCTTGAATGCCTTCGTCATATCTATCGAATCAAACGAAACTATCGGGGCTGCAGCATCAAAGAAATAAAGATACTCTTTTCCGATTATTTCTCCAATCCTAAGCGACAACTCGTCAGATGTCAAAGGTCCAGTAGCTATTACTGTTATACCTTCTTCTGGAAGACTAGTAATCTCTTCATTGATAACAGTTATGTTTTCTGTCTTTGAAATCACATCGGTTACCATCTGGGAAAAACCATTTCTGTCAACAGCTAAGGCTCCTCCAGCTGGAACGCTTGTAGCATCTGCACATCTTATAATTATAGAATCAAGCATTCTCATTTCTTCTTTTAAAAGTCCAACAGCATTCTCAAGCTGTGACGAACGAAGAGAGTTGCTACAGACAAGCTCTGCAAAAGTATCTAAGTGATGGGCAGGTGAAAACTTTTTAGGCTTCATTTCATACAGCTTAACTTTTATTCCTCTCCTTGCAATTTGCCATGCCGCTTCGCATCCTGCAAGTCCCGCTCCATACACATTTATATAATCAATCATTTATTAATCCTCTTTCTAAATTCTAGCAATATATACATTTTCTATATTGAATCCAAATTAAATCGCTTAATCTACTTACCTTTTACAAAGTCACAGCCTTCCTTGCTGCATTTGACAGTCTCTTTCTTACCTGAAGAATGACTTAGTAAAAAGCTGTCACATTTAGGACATTTCTCATTTAAAGGCTTATCCCATGTCATGAAACCGCATTCTTCCCTATTTTCACAACTAAAATATTTCCTACCTTTTTTTGTCTTTTTAATCAGTACCTTGCCTCCGCATTTTGGGCAATCAACTCCTGCTTCCTCGAGTATAGGCTTAGAATTCCAACACTCAGGAAAACCTGGGCATGCAAGAAATTTACCATATCTGCCCATCTTAATAACCATATTCTTTCCGCATTTTTCACATATAACATCCGAGACTTCGACTGGAATCTCAACCTGTCCTATACTATTCTCAGCCTCTATTAGCACACCTTCAAAGCCAGAGTAAAACTCCTTCATTATATCAACCCACTGCTTTTCGCCATCCTCAACATTATCAAGCTTATTCTCTAACTGTGCTGTAAATGTAACGTCAACAATTTCCTTAAAGTAATTCTTCATTATATCATTAACAATTTTCCCTAATTCGGTAGGAAAAAGAAGCTTCTTCTCCTTTTCAACATAACCTCTAGCAAGTATTGTCGTTATAGTAGGAGCATAAGTACTTGGTCTTCCTATTCCCTTCTCTTCGAGAAGCTTTACAAGCGATGCTTCCGTGAATCTTGGCGGCGGCTGCGTAAAGTGCTGTTTGGGGTCGATTTTTTTAAGATCCAACTCTTCTCCCTCAGTAAGCTCAGGAATATTTGTCTCAGCAGCCTCGCTCTCGTCATCTAGACTTTCAATATAAACTGACATAAAACCGCCAAATTTAACTTTAGAGCCATTAGCCTTGAATAAATAATCTGCCACTGAGATATCAACACTCAATGTATCGTATATTGCAGATGACATCTGGCTTGCAGTAAATCTTTCCCATATGAGCCTATACAACTTATATTGCTCATTTGTAAGAGAATCTTTGATTTCTTCAGGTAACATTGTTATATAGCTAGGTCTTATGGATTCATGAGCATCTTGTGCTGCCGACTTGTTTTTGAAGACCCTAATGTCTTGCGGTATATACTTTTCTCCATACTTTTCCTTGATAAATTCTCTAGTTTCGAGCGCTGCTTCCTGAGAAACTCTTAAAGAGTCAGTTCTGATATATGTTACAAGACCCATTGCACCATGACCCTTTATTTCAACACCTTCATAAAGCTGCTGTGCAACAATCATTGTTTTTTTAGTTGTAAAACCAAGCTTCCTTGCTGCCTCCTGCTGTAAGGTGCTTGTTATGAAAGGTGGAGCAGGGGTTCTTTTCTTTTCACTTTTCTTAACCTTTATTACCTTATACTTCTTTCCCTTTAATGCTTTTATAATATCATTAACCTGATCTTCACTATTAAGCTCGATTTTCCCTTCCTTATTCCCATAAAACTTGGCATTGAATGGTGTTTTCCCTTTGTTCTGAGCCAACTTTGCATCAATTGTCCAATACTCTTCAGGTAAGAAATTTTCTATTTCTTCCTCACGATCACAGATAAGCTTAGTCGAAACAGACTGAACCCTACCTGCACTCAGACCTTTTCTAACCTTTTTCCATAGCAATGGACTGATTTTATATCCCACAACCCTGTCTAATACTCTACGAGCTTGCTGAGCATCGACCAGATTCATATCTATCTCTCTTGGAGACTTTATTGCATTTTTAACTGCGTTTTTTGTTATTTCATTAAAAGTTATTCTGCACTTTTCACTATCATCTATTTTCAAAAGATTTGCCAAATGCCAGGAGATTGCTTCGCCTTCGCGATCAGGGTCAGTTGCAAGGTAGATTTTCTTAGCGTTCTTCGCTTCTTTTTTAAGCTTTGCAATCAGATCGCCTTTTCCCCTTATTGTAATATATTTGGGCTCAAATTCGTTTTCAATATCGACACCCATCTGGCTTTTGGGCAAATCTCGCACATGCCCCATTGAAGCTGTTATTTTATATCCCTTACCCAAAAACTTACCTATTGTCTTTGCTTTTGCAGGTGATTCCACAATTACCAAATTTTCAGCCATCTTTTTCCTCCGAAATATACTTTTTACTCTCTGACTTTAAATATCTTACCTGGAATTTGCTCTACAATCCCTTTCAATTCTAACATTACTAATAATGAACTTACAACATTTATATTAAATCCACTTCTTTTAGAAACCAAGTCAATGTGTAAAGGCTCAAGTGCCAAGCACTCAATTATCTTCCTTTCATCCTTACCAAGCCCTTTAAGTAAAGCCTGATCAATTGCACTACCCTTTTTTGTTGAATTATTTTGTTCAAATGATATATAGTTTTTTAGTTCTTCAAGAATATCTTCAACACCTGTAACTATCTTAGCACCATCTTTAATCAACTTATTTGTACCAACGCTACTGACAGAATTAATGTTTCCTGGCACTGCAAACACTTCTCTTCCCTGCTCAAGAGCAAACTCAGCAGTAATCAAAGATCCGCTTCGTTCTCCTGCTTCTATTACAACAACCCCAATAGAAATCCCGCTAATTATCCTGTTTCTGGCAGGAAAGTTTGAAGGTGCTGGAGGAGTTCCTGGTGGAAATTCGGAAATAATCGCTCCATTTTCAGCAGCTTTGCTCATAAGATCTCTGTTTTCAGGAGGATACACCACATCTACTCCACAACCTAAAACACCAATCGTCCTTCCTTTTACTCCAATAGCGCCTTTATGAGCATAGGTATCGATTCCTCTTGCCATTCCGCTTATCACAGTTAATCCTATTCCTGCTAAAGCATATGAAAGAGACTCAGCCATTTTCAAGCCGTAATAAGTAGACCTTCTCGAACCTACAATAGCTATACAACGCTCATCTTTTATTATGTTCCCTTTTGTATACAAAATAATTGGTGGATCATGTATGTTTTTCAAATAATAAGGATACGATTCATCCTGAATTGTAATTATGTCTATTTTCTGATCATTTGAAGCCTTGAGATTTTTTACAGCTACTTCCTTATACTTGTCATTAAGCAAAAGCCTAACTGCCTGTGAATTCAAAAAAGGAGCGCTTTTTAAATCCTTCTCCGAACAATCCCAAATACTTTTAGGATTCCCAAAGAAATTTAACAACTGATTAGATTTAATAGAACCTATTCCAGGTATTGAATTCAGCCATACCCAGTACAATAATTGATCAGACATAATTTACCTCATATCAAATTTATTTGAAGTTTAATTATACAACGCTATTATACCACAGAACTTATAAAGCACAACATTTTTATAATTAATTGCAAAAATCTATATGATTGAAAGTTTTAAAAAAATACTATAAAATATAAGCAATTCAAATTATAATGTAATATAAATAATGATTTTTATACATATAACTTAAAATTTATAAAAAAGGATGAGAATAAAATGACAATTTTAATTGTATCACTTGTTAGTTTGATTATGGGTCTTATTCTGAATATTTTTATCTATCGAATTCCAAAAGATGATGACGATGTACAATGGGTATGGCCAAAATGCGAATCCTGCCAAAGAGATTTAAAGCTTTTAGAAATGTTTTTTCCGTTAAATCTATTTCTCAATAAAGGAAAATGTCCTAAATGTAGTAACAAAACATATCCTAGACCTTTGGCTGTGACATTGGTCACTGTTCTAGTAAACCTTTTATTACTTTTTAAATTTCAAATATCGTTTGAGTTTTTTGCATTTTCATATTTGATGATGATATTGATAATGGTATTCTTTATTGATTATGATTTTTTTATTATTCCTGATCGCTTCATTGTTTTAGGTATCCTAGGTGGATTAATATTAGCTGTCTACAATATATTCTATGAGTTTCCGTTTTTTATGGATAGAAGTTGGTGGAACCCTTTGGTTGGCTGTTTATCAGTGTCCTTATTACTTCTAATAATATCATTAATAGGTACTATGATATACAAGACAGATGCCATGGGCATGGGTGATGTTAAGTTATTTGTCCCTATAGGGCTCTTTCTTGGTTGGAGAATGGTTATTGAAGCATTTATTCTTTCAGCTATGGTTGGTGGTTTAATATCAGGCATACTTCTTATTTTAGGCAAAAGAAAATTGAAGGAAGCTGTACCATTTGGTCCTTTTATTGTTGCAGGTACTTTCCTTACAATACTCTTTGGTAAGGAAATTCTTCAATGGTATTTGCAATTTTATCCCCAGTCTTAATTTAAATATATTATTAATCTTACATTTAGCAGAGCAAAATAAAGCTTAATTGTATTTACTATAACAAGAAATTATAATTTATTATGAAGAGGATTTTTAAGCGGGCTTATCGAATTTAGTATAAGTCCGTTTTCTCTTTTAAGGAGGCAGCATTCTTATGATATCAAAAATTAAAAGCTGTGGATTGATGGGAATTGATGGTTATATTGTCGAGATTGAAACCGATATTAGCAATGGTATCCCTTCATTTGATATGGTTGGACTTGGAGATACTGCTGTCAAGGAATCTAAAGAACGTGTAAGATCTGCGATAAAAAACTCTGGTTTTGAATTTCCAATAAGAAGAATTACTTTAAATCTTGCACCTGCAAGTATCAGGAAAGAAGGCTCACACTATGATCTTGGGATTGCTCTTGGCGTCCTCAGTTCTGCAGGTCATATTAATTCAAAACTGCTAAATACTTATATGTTTTTAGGTGAGCTGTCTCTTGATGGTGAGATTAAGCCTGTTACTGGCATTCTGCCAATGGCTGTATGTGCCGTAAATAAAGGTATTACTAATATAATCCTTCCCTTTGACAATGCTGATGAAGCTGCTGTCGTTAAGGATTTGAACGTTTTTCCCGCCAGACATTTAAACGATGTCATAAAACATCTCAACGGAACATCTAAATTAACTCAGCATAATGTTGATATAGATAGCATTTTTACGAAAAACTGCGAATATGAGCTTGATTTCTCCGATGTTAAAGGTCAGGACAATGTTAAGCGAGCACTCGAGGTTGCAGCATCTGGATCGCATAATCTAGTAATGATAGGAAGCCCTGGCTCAGGTAAGACAATGATCTCAAGAAGAATTCCTTCGATTCTTCCTACAATGAGCTTTGAGGAAGCAATTGAAGTTACTAAGATACATAGTATTGCAGGAAGTTTACCTCCGAAGACCGCTTTGCTGACTTCTAGACCATTCAGATCACCACATCATACCACATCAGCCATAAGCCTTATCGGCGGAGGCAGATACCCCAAACCTGGCGAAATCAGCCTTGCTCATTATGGTGTTCTGTTTTTGGATGAAGTTCCTGAGTTTAGCAAAGAAGCTCTTGAAGTATTACGGCAGCCTCTTGAAGATGGATTTGTGACTATATCAAGATTGATTGGTAGCTTAAGCTATCCCTCGAGAACAATGCTAGTGTTAGCAGGCAACCCGTGTAAATGCGGAAACTTTCTCGATCCTTCAAAGCCATGTAGCTGCACACCAAACCAGATACAACAATATCTCGGTAAGATTAGTGGCCCCCTTCTTGATCGAATTGATATCCACGTTGAAGTTGCTAGCATTAAGTATAGTGATCTTGAAAATACAAAAGCTGAGGAAAAATCATCAACAATACGTGAAAGAGTCAATCAAGCAAGGAAAATCCAGCTAGACCGTTATAAAAAACTTAAAATATATTCTAATTCTCAGCTCACCCCTTCTTTGATAAACAAATTCTGTCAAATTGACGATCAGGGACGTGATCTTATGAAGGCAGCATTTGAAAAACTTGGCCTTAGCGCTCGAGCTCACAATAGAATTTTAAAAGTTGCAAGAACAATTGCTGATATGGAAGAAAGCGCTGATATTAAAACACATCATCTTGCTGAAGCTATTCAATATAGAAGCCTAGACAGGAAATTCTGGTGCAGATAACAATTGCACAAACCAGTATGCCTGAGATATAATTAGTCATGAATTTTGTTTTTAAAACATTCATAATATCACAAAACATTATATAAGGAGACAAGCTACAATGAGATGTCCTGTTTGCAAAAGCGTTAATCTGTCTGAGTGCTCTATGAGTACAGGGCTTAAGGGCTATAAGTGTCAACAATGCGAAGGTACGTGGGTAAAATTTTCAGACTATGAAAATTGGAAATCAGAATCTGAGCATAATGTTGAAGAGAATTTAACTGAATACATGCCTGAATATGACTATAAGAAAGCAATTCTTTGTCCTGATTGTGGAATAATACTTATTAAATATAAGGTAGCAAAGAATATTCCTTTTTATCTCGATCACTGCAACGTATGTAATGGCGTTTGGCTAAATAAATCTGAATGGGACAACCTTATAAAGAATAACCTTCATTATCATATGAATAGCTTCTTTACAAAGCCCTGGCAAAATAAGCTTCGAATAGAGATGACAAGCGAACGCCTTGAACAAAAATATATACAGTCAATTGGAAGTGAAGACTATAACAAATTAGTTGAAATAAGAAAATGGATATACAACCATGCTAAAAATGATGAACTTATTCACTTTTTAATCGATGAAGATCCATATAAGATTTGATTATGGAGACTAATATGGAAAATAAATTTCTAGAGGAAGATTTATATAAACCTGTTTTTAATTTTTTGGTAAAGCAAGGTTATGAGGTTAGAAGTGAAGTAAACTCTTGTGATATATGCGCTTTGAAGGACGACCTTCTTACGGTCGTTGAGCTTAAAAAAAATCTCAGCGTTGATTTACTCATTCAAGGAGTTAAGCGACAGAAAATAGCAGACTTTGTCTATATCGCTGTTCCAAAGCCCAAAAGACTTTCCCACTCAAAGTGGAAGGATATTTCGTACCTTATTAAACGTCTTGAATTAGGTCTTATATTTGTTTCTTTAAAAGGCTCAGGAATTATTGAAGTACCTATAGAACCAGCTCCATTTGACTTTCAAAAAAGCAAACAACAAAATAGAAAAAGACGGGATCGATTGCTTAATGAAATGAAAGGAAGAAGTATTGACCTTAATACTGGAGGAAGCAAAGGCAAAAAGCTTATCACTGCATACAAGGAAAACTCCATACATATTGCGTGCTGTCTTGATATGTTTGGACCAATGTCTGCTAAAAAGCTAAGATCCTATGGAACCGATAATAAAAAAACTTGGGATATCCTTTATAATAACTTTTATGGCTGGTTTACCAAACTTGAAGACCGAACATACGGAATAACTGAAGCTGGTAAACAGGGAATACAAAGCCATGTCGAACTCTCAGATCATTACAGAAATAAAATTCTTAATTTTATTAATACCGATTCAAACAACCCTGAAGCCAAATCATAAAATTAAATAAATAGAACATTGAGCCCCATCGATTTTAGGATTTACTTCGTAAATTCCTCCAAACAAAGAAGCTGGTTACTATTTCAAACCAGCTTCTTTTATATATCTCATATAGATAAAATACAATTAATCTTTTACATTTATTTATCGCAAAATTCTGTTAAAACGTTCGTTATTCTGCTCTGCTAAATGTAATATTTATAATGTATTGCTCAGATTTAAAATTATAACTTGTCCACAGCGTTGCATATCATATCAAAGTCAAGATTAGGATAGAGAGGGAATTTCTTAAGCAGATCGCTTACTCTTGATTTAGCCTCTTCTACAACATTGCTTTGTATTACATATTTTGCAAGATTCTTCTTGCCAGCTTTTTCGCCTTCTGTATTAATAAATGGTGTTGTATTTGAAAGAGCCAGTTTTACTATCTTCGCAATCTCGGACATTTCATTTGGCCCCATTCCAAGTGTGGTTACTGCAGGCGTTCCTATTCTAAGACCGCTTGTATACCATGGACCGTTTGGATCAAATGGAAGTGAATTACGGTTAAGAGTTACATTACATTCACGAAGAACTGACTCAGCTTGTCTACCTGTAAGTCCCAACTCACTAACATCAATTAACATAAGGTGATTGTCGGTTCCTCCTGTAAGCACAGTAAGTGATTCCTTCATACAAGCTTCAGCTAGCGCATTTGAATTAACCACTATATTTTTAGCATAACTACGGAAGTCTTCTGACATAGCTTCCTTAAAAGCTATTGCTTTTGCAGCCATTGCATTTGGAAGAGGACCTCCAAGTATAGCAGGACAGCCTTTGTCTACGTATTCGGCAAACTCTTTCTTACAAAGAACAATACCTCCACGTGGACCTCTTAATGTTTTATGTGTAGTCGAAGTAACAACATGTGCATGAGGAACTGGGTTATAGTCCCCTGTGAACACTTTACCAGCAACAAGTCCAGCAAAGTGAGACATATCAACCATAAATACAGCACCTACTTCGTCAGCAAGCTCTCTCATTTTAGCAAAGTTGAGCTTTCTAGGATATGCACTGTAACCAGCAAGCAGAATAAGCGGACGTATTTCATGAAGCTGCTTTCTTAGGTCATCAAGATCAACTAGCCTAGTATTTGGATTAACAGTATATGAATATGCATCAAACATCAGACCAGAGAAATTATGTCTGTAACCGTGTGTCAAGTGACCGCCTGAATAATAATCCATACCTAGCAACTTCTGATTTAAAAATTGATTTCTAACGTTGTCCCATTCTTCTTTAGGTAGCTTTGCAATGTTCTTCTCAGCTAATGTATCTAAAATTGGCTTTTGAGCTTTTGCCGCAAGGATGGATATAAAAGCAACCATATTTGCATCAGCACCCGAATGAGGCTGAACGTATGCGTGCTCAGCACCAAACAACTCACATGCAAGTCTTGCTGCTTCACTTTCTATTGTATCAACATTGTCGCAACCAGCATAGAATCTGTGATGAGGAAAGCCTTCAGCATATTTGTCTGTTAGTAGGTTTCCCATAGAGTATTGAACAGCAAGTGAAGAATAGTTTTCGCTTGCAATAAGCTTAAGGCTTGTACTCTGATCAATAAACTCTTTTAATATTGATTTTGCAATAATAGGGGAAGATGAAGCTACATGATCTATTGACGAATAAAATGCAGCAGTAGAAGGATCTATAGCTTTCCCAGCGTTTTTAGTCAAATAGGACATTAATAAATTTGTTTCCAACACAATTACCTCCAAAAAATTTATTTAAATTTGAATTTAAAACAATAATGTCTAAAAGCTTAAACTATATTAAATACATTATTAATCTTACATTTAGCAGAGCAAAATACCGAACGCTTTTACGGAATTTTGCGATAGATAAATGTTAAATATTAATTGTATTTAATAGTTATTAAAATTTCAATTTAAAATTATATCACAAATAGAATATATAGTATATAGAAATTGTACAGACTTACCAACTAAATTACCCTCACCATTTTAACCCCTTCAATTGAACGTATTTCGTTTATTATTTCGTCAGTTACAGTTCCTTCTATGTCTATTATGTTATAGCCAATATTGTTTTTATGACGTGTGAGCATATCCGCGATATTAATCTTATACTTTGCGAGCAATGATGTAATCTGACCAACCATGTTTGGTACATTTGAATGAGCATTTAATATTCTGGTATTCCCAATTCTCGGGAGATCACAATCAGGGAAATTAACTGAATTCTTTATGATACCTTGCTCTAAGTAGTCCCTAAGCTGGTTTACTGCCATAACCGCACAATTTTCTTCGGACTCTGGAGTTGAAGCACCAAGATGAGGAACTGTAATTATCTTGTCATTACAAAGCATTTCTTCATCTGGGAAATCAGTAACATAGCAAGACACCGTTCCGTCTTCTAATGCTGCAAGTAAACTTTTACTGTCAACAAGCCCCCCTCTAGCAAGATTAATAATGCGAACGTCTTTTTTCATCATACTAATTTTTTCTTCATTTATTGTTCCTTTTGTTTCAGGTGTAAGAGGTAAATGCAATGTAATATAATCTGATGTAGAAATCAATTGCTCAAGGCTTGCAGCCCTCATTACACTTCTTGAAAGTCCCCATGCTGCATTTACAGAAATATATGGATCGTAGCCCATTACTTCCATTCCAAGAGAAACAGCATCATTTGCAACCATTACTCCAATTGCACCAAGACCAATTATACCCAACCTCTTTCCTTTAATCTCGGGTCCTTCAAACTGAGATTTTCCTTTTTCAACAAGCTTTGGTACCTCATCACCTTTTCCCTTAAGGGATTGAGCCCAGTTTATTCCTTGGTATATTCTTCTTGAAGAAAGGAATAGTGAAGCAAGTACAAGCTCCTTAACCCCATTAGCATTTGCTCCAGGAGTATTAAACACAACAATCCCCTTTTCTGTGCACCTGTCAATAGGAATATTATTAACCCCAGCACCTGCTCGAGCAATCGCTTTTATATTTTTATCAAAGTCCATTTCGAGCATGTTTGCACTTCTAACCAAAATTGCATCAGGATTGGTCACTTCATTGGAAACACTATATTGATCCTTAGAAAAAAGATCTAATCCCTTTTCTGAAATACTATTAAGCATTTTAATATTAAACACTATATCACTCCATCTCTATTAATTATTATTTGTTTTCGACTTCGAACTGTTTCAAAAACTCAACTAGCTTTATTACTCCTTCTACTGGCATAGCATTGTAAATGCTTGCCCTCATACCACCAACAGAGCGATGACCTTTTAATGTGCAAAGGCCAACCTTCTCTGCCTCCTTAACAAACTTTCTGTCTAACTCTTCGTTAGGAGTAGTAAATGTAACATTCATTATTGAACGATCTTTTTTCTGGACAGGTGTTTTGTAAAAACTTGAATCGTCTAGTAAATCGTAAAGGATCTTTGCTTTCTCCCTGTTTATTTTCTCTATTGCTTTAACGCCACCCATACTATCGAGATTTTCAAATACAAGACCTGCCATATAAATGCTATAGCAAGCTGGTGTATTGTATAATGACTTTTCCTTTGCGTGTATATCATATCTAAGCATAGGAGGAGTCTTTTCAAAATGATTTCCGATCAAATCATTTCTGATAATTACAATTGTTACACCTGCAGGTCCAATATTCTTCTGAGCCCCTGCATATATAAGAGCATATTTTCTCACATCCATTTCTTCTGACAAGATATTGCTTGACATATCTGCAACAAGTGGGATTGAGCCTGTATCAGGTATTTTATTGAAAACAGTACCCTCAATTGTATTGTTTGTTGTAATATGTACATAATCTGCATCGGGCGAAAAGTTGAAGGTTTCTGGAATATACGAGAAGTTTTTGTCTTCAGAAGTAGCAGCAATATTTACAGTACCAAAAAGCTTAGCATCACTTATAGCTTTCTTTGCAAACGCTCCTGTATTGATATAGTCAGCCTTCTTATTGTTTGTCATGATATTCATCGGTATCATTGAAAACTGTAATGAAGCTCCACCCTGTAAAAACAAAACTGTATAGTTTTCTGGTATTCCCATTAGCTTTCTTAAAAGCTGCTCAGCATTATTGATTATTGACTCGTATACTTTAGTCCTATGGCTCATCTCCATTACTGACATTCCTGAACTATTATAATCTAAAATCTCTTCAGCAGCTTTCTTTAGAACATTTTCAGGAAGCATTGATGGACCAGCAGAAAAATTATAAACTCTTTTCATAAACCATCTCCCTTTCATATATTTTTATGCAATTAAAAAGAGTCAAACTAATAGATTGACCCCTGAAAGTACACACATAAACACATATAAACAAAATTATAGTGATAGTGATCAACTCTGTCCTTTTGCCTGAGAGATTATTCCTTATAAAAGGAACTTGCCCCTTCGGCGCCACAAATGGTCTCTCCAGAGGTCCGTCCAGTTGAAGTCTCTTTACCTGAGAGTATAACTCCTTCGGTGAACTGTATAATCCAGTCTCTCTCCCTCAACCATCATCCGACAATATTAATTTATTTACCTTTATTATAATTTGCAAATCGGCATCTGTCAATATTTGCAGAAGTAAAAAAGTATAGCTTATAAACGTATAATTTCATAGAATTCAAAAAGGGACAAGACTATTAGCCTTGCCCCTTAATTAATTCATTTTAATCTATTCATTTACAACTACAACCTCTACAGACTGTGACATATTATCTGTGAATGCACCTAATTTAGCTAATTCAATTACATTTGTATCTGATGTTACATCAGCTTTTAATTTAACTGAGACATTCGCAAATATTCCATCTTCTTCAATAGGATACTTCATTTGTGTTGAATCACTAAATAAGAATATTAAACGTCCAGTGGTTGCAACACGACTTGAAAAGTCTGAAAAAGGATTTGAAATTATACTTCCTGGAATAATCTCGTTAACATCAACTAAGCTACTATTATATTTCAACTTAAAGTCAACATTTTTAATTCCTTGCTCAGGTACGCCTGAAAGATATATAGGTACATTTACTACATCTCCTGCTTTACCTTTAACATCACCTATTATTACAGAGAACTCATCAATAGGCATTGTATTTGTGTTGTCAATACCTTTTACGCTTATTTCACCATTCTCAAACGTAATAGGAATTCGTTTAATATTTTTATCTGAAATAGCTCCAACACTACTTACACTGATATCATATACTCCTGTTGGAGCATTTTCATTTACTTTAAATTTAATTTTAGCAAAATTACCACTTCTAATAATCTGCGCTGAACTCTGTGTTTTATCTGCAAAGAAGAAAGAAATGGAACCTTTTATAGAAGAATTCAAAGCAAAATCAGAATTTTCTTCATCAATTATTGCCCCGCTATTAGCCCCTAGAACCTGAAGAATCTCACTGTTATAGGATATTTTAAAGTTGCAATTGTTAATACCTGTAGTTGGCACATTTTGAAAGTCAATCGGAACTTCTATTTCATCTCCTGCATTTACGTCTAAATCTCCGATAACAACCTTTAATCTTTCATTATTGTCGGGCGTAGATGTAGCTTTTGGACTAACTGAAGGTAAAAGAGTACTTGTTGGCGTTGGCTCATTATTGTCAGTAGGTTTTGTATCATCTATTTTTACGATAACTCCACCTTCATTAAAACTAGTTCCAACACTAATTCGACTAGTTCCATTTAATGAACTAAACGCACCAACTTGCTTCTTTTCAAAATTATAACTACCAGCTTTTGCATTCTTATTAACAACAACCTTTATGTATGCAAAAACCCCATCATTTTTTATTGGATTTGAACCTTGTGTCGAATCATTAAACAGGAACTTAATCTCACCATTTCCTTTTGAAACCACATCAAAGTCTGTAGTTTTAGGAATAATATTTCCTGCTTCAATACCATCAATAGTTAAGACACTTTCATCATATGCAAGAATAAAATCAAGATTATTTATACCTTTTGCTGGCACTCCTTTAAAATTAACAGGTATAGTAACTACTTTGCCAGCAAAACACTCTTTGGTTTCAATAACAATTTTCACAGTTTCTTTTGTAGCTGTCGGCTCATTTGATGCATTCACTGTTGGTGTTACGGTTGGTGTTACGGTTGGTGTTACTGTTGACGTTACTGTTGGATCTATTAGCCTAGGTTTAATTGTTAATACTCCAGCTTCAAATAAAACGCCAACTGTCTTTCTAACATTATTATTTAATGAACTAAATGCTCCTGTTTTTATACACTCCAACTTGTAAACCCCTGCTACACCAGACTTAGCTTTAATCTTGATATTTGCCAAGACACCATCTGAATCGATAGGGTATTCTTTTTGAGTATAGTCATTATATAGAATTTTAATAACATCTTCTTTAATATTTTTAGTGAAATTTGTACCAAACTTAGGTACAATAGCTCCTGGTTCAACTGATACAACTTCTATTGCTTTACTGTCATAAGACAAACTAAAATCAAAGTTATTGAGTCCATCCTTTGGTACATCTGAGAATTTGATTGGTATAACCACTTCACTTCCAGCAAAAACATCTGTGCTTTCAACAGAAATTTTCAATTTCTCACTAGGAGCCTCTGTTGGTTCAACACTATTTACAGTTACTTGACCACTAATAATTTCAGGTTCAATACCCTCCATATTCCTATTTGAAAATCCACCTACATTTGCAACTGTTATATCGTAATTACCAGGTTTGACATCTTCTTTAATCTTAAGATTTATGGTTGCAAAAACTCCATCTTCAGTAATTTGGTCTAAACCCAAATTTTCATCAGAATATAGCAATATAATATTATTGCTTTTTGTAATCCTTGAATAAAAACTTCCTTTCAGGATATTTCCTGGAGTAATACTCTCAATTTCAAAAAACTCTGGGTTACATTGAACTTTAAAGTCACAATTATTTATTCCTATACTTGGTACATTTGAAAATTTAATTGGTACAGCAACTGATTTACCTGCTTTAGTTTGAACTGAACCAATTTCTATTTTAAAAGCTGATCCGTTTGATGTTTTTGGAGTTGCTGTTGGTTGAACAGTCGGTTTAACTTCGTTTTTTACTATTACTTTGCCTTCAGTTTTGGCTAAACTATATGCATTGTGAGCTTTATCTGCGAAAGCTCCTATACGCTTAAAGCTAATTGGATATTCTCCCTCTGGAGCACCTTTTTTGACATTAAAGTGAATATTTGCCAAAACACCATCCTTAGTAATAGGGTATAATTCCTCAGTTAAATCACTAAACAAGAATGTGATTTTACCCTCTTTCGACGTATTGGCAAAGAAATTAGCTACAGCATTTGGAATAATTCCACTAGGAACCACTCCTTCTTCCTTGTTTACTTCAAGTACGTCACTGTCATATTGCAATTGAAAGTCAAAATTATTAATTCCTGTTCCCTGAATTCCTTCAATACTTATTGGTATTATTACTGTACTACCCTCACTGCTTTCAGCTGTTCCGACAACAACATTGATTGGTGAAGACGCATAAGATATGTTGGTACATAAACTACTAAATAACATCAGCATTGATACAAAAAGTGCAACTGATTTTCTTTTATTCATTTAAATAAACCCCTTTCTGTTTGTTCCAAATATAAAACATTCACTTCGGAACACTTAACACTTATCTAGTTCCCCCTACAGATGAATCAACTTAGTCTCCCTTTAACACCACTTATGGATAGCTATTCAGAAGAATACATGGAATACTTCGTTTTTGGTTAACATCTACAAAACCATTTATCCCATAGTAACTCTATATACTCCCACCCTGCAATGCTTAACCACTTGCTAGTCGTCAAAGTATTTCTATTAAATCCACTCCTCTCAAATAAAATATTCATTTTGCATTTGCACATAACAATTAAAAACTCTTATATTCAATTGTCTATAAAAACAACTAATAAACTAAGATTAATTTTTAGCTAACTACTTGACATAAAAATACATTTACATATTTATAATATTAGCATTTGTAAAATTGGTATCAATCAACTCTAAATAACAATATCTGAAAAGAATAATCGAAAATAATTGGAAAGAATAACAGTAAATGTATCCCTGGAACAAACTATCACTATAATAACTTTAATATACTTTTAATATACAGAAAAAATAGTATTTAAACAATGTTTTGATTTGGTTTTCAAATGACAATATTGTCATATTTCTAAATTCATAATTTCGTTTTAATATACTTCGTAATACATTAAAATATTCTATTTTCAAAGTACACTTATACTATTAATTATATCTCTCTATATATATTTACAACATTAATGATTCTTTTTTGTCGCCAATTAAATATTAATCAAAAAAACAAAGCATAGATCAAGTAAGATATAAATAAGAAAAGGGAAGGTTATTAAGTTAGCTCTCAATTACCTTCACCTATGCAAAACAAATAATAGTACGAACATTTATTATATCTATCTTCTATCTATCTTTATTATAAACAATATATAAGTTTTTTTTGATGATTATTTATTTTATTTTTTGATTGTTATTTTGAATTTTGCATATTTAGACATAGCTAAGGATCATCTTATATTAACTACATTTCTAATCTTAAATTTTGCATATGATTATTTCTAAAAAATTATAAAATCTCATCGAAATATTCAGAGAGAATTCCATCATTTTCATATCCGTTCGAAGAAAGGTTGGACTCAAAAGTAACTAGTTTTTTACCACTACGCTTAAGCAATGCTCTTAAAAGCATTGCTAAATATCCTTTCTGATTCTCCTCCTCCATTTGTTCAGTGTAAATAAGATTCGTATCCCATGTTTTTGTAAGAACATGTACATTGGTAAGCTCTTTGATGCTTCTTGGTGTCCAATTCTTACTGCTCAGTCCAGTTAGAATTATTACCTTTGTATCAATTGAACAAGACAAAAAAGCTACTGCTGTAGTTAAACTAACAGCATTAATATCAAATTTTTCCTCAAGCTCAAAAATGCTTTCTGATGCTTTGATCCCACTTCTAACCATGTCCAAAAAGCCTTTGTCTGCATTTATATTTGGGAATTTTGATACTATTTCAACGAATGTCTGCGAGCTGTCTATGAGATTTTTGGCTTGGAGGATATCGGACTGTGAAATATCTGAAGAGACTAAAATCTCCAGAAAAACCTTCTGTAAAAAAGCATTTATTGGAAGACTATTATCCATTTCCCGATACTCTGCAATCCAGTTTCTAATATACTCATATTTCTCAACATTGTAATATCCAATTCTTTCAACAAGTCCTGGGAACTCAATATCAGGAAAGCTCGCAAACGGCTTCTGCCTACATATCTCTTCAGCTAAAATTGAGCTCCTGACGGGATCAATTTTTAAAATCATTCTTAGAAGGGCTCTAACATTATCTCTATTAGGAATCAGACAAAACTTTGGATGGCATAGCTCACCTAACGTAATAAGTGCTTGGGAAAACGGATTATCTATTACCCTGCTTTTTCTAATAAAGTTCTGAAGGAGAATGCCATTTTTCTGGAGTATTCTTCCAATAACAAACTCTGTAACTGGATCTGCATAAGTAGAGATAATGGTTATGTCAGATGGCTTGAAACCTTCTTCCTCTACAAGCTTGACAACCCTTTCCCCAACAGCATCGAGCATCTCACTTCTTAATTCACATGGTGGATTTCTCTCAATACTTATATCTTTTGCAATTCTTTTGTGCTGACCAAGCATTATATTATCAAAAAGCATATCTGAAAACTCGTATAAATATTTATCACAAGTATGGGACTTATTCATTTCAATTATTTCACATCTATCAATCAGCCTTTGTTTGACATAACCATGATTACTTCCAAATACTTCACCATATCCCCCTTCAAAGTTGTATCCAAACAGACATGATTTAACATTTGGTAAAAGAAACTCAATGAAATCAACCTCAGTTGGCACACACTCCTCAAGATTGTCCACGATAATATGCTGAACACGGTTAAAAAGCTGCTTTCTATAATTATCATCCTTCACAAGATAATTATGATACAAATCTACAGCCATTCCAAAGTCCAATACACCAAGCTCTAGGCACTTATTTCTGTATGCATCAGTAATATTGTCAGCATCTTTAAAAATCTTATCTTTAATCTCATCTTTAACTTCTAGCGAGTTGTAAAGCCGTCTTCCTATTTCGTTATATTCTATACTTGAAGTTGCAGCTTTAACAAGATTTGATGTCAAGTCGATTGAAATCCTGTCGGTATATGATGTAACACCAGCAAAAACTCCTCTTTTCTCACGATGAGATTCAATAACTTTTGATACTAAGAACTGAGCCGACTCAAATGTAAGAAAAGTCGGCTTAATTCTCTTATCCTTTATCAAATCACAGTTTTTTAAAAGAATCGGATAATACGTTCTTATTTCGCTCTGAATAAAACCATAATAAGATGTTCTTAAGATAGCCCCTGAACTCTTTAAAAGAGTTTTGGTTCTCCATTCAAGCGATTGACTTCTGTTCAGAAGGAGAATCAATATCTTTTCACTCGGTATTTTAAGTTCTTCAACCATATACATATACCGTTCGAGTAAGACCGTCGATTTTCCTGATCCAGTAGGTCCTTTAAGTATCAGTTTTGAATCATTGCCAATTCCTTTGACAACACTTTTTATATCCTCTTTAAAACTAATGGTACACCACCCCAATATTATCCTATTGGGTATATTATACCATCCGAGGAATGTTAATGAAAGTGATAAAGCAAATATGCACCCACTGCTTGAAGAATAAAGATCAGAGGTATTCCGACCATAAACTTTGCATGCTTAGTCTTATGCCTAAAAAATAAAAACCCTGCGTATAAACCAGGACAACCACCAAGTATACCAAGCAAAAACAAGCTTCGCTCTGGAATCCTCCACAACCCTCTCTTCGCTTTACTCTTGTCAACTGCTGCAACAATAAAAGCAGTCAAATTGATAAGAATAAGGTACGCAATAACAATATCCCAAAAATTTAGGTTATTCCAAGTTTTCATTATATCCACCTACATCTATGGTTTGACTTCTCAAGTTATTTTAATTTCTCAAACTACTTAACGGAGCTGGGATTCTTCCACCACGCTCTATGAACTCATCACTTTTAAACTCATTTACTTTCATAATAGGGGCCGAGCCAAGAAGGCCTCCAAATTCAACAATGTCTCCTATGTTTTTACCGTGTGCTGGTATAATTCTAACAGCAGTTGTTTTATTGTTAATTACTCCAATAGCAGCTTCATCAGCTATAATTGCAGCAATTGTCTTTGCACTTGTATTTCCTGGCACAGCTATCATATCAAGGCCGACAGAGCAAACACATGTCATAGCTTCAAGCTTCTCTAAAGTCAATGCACCTGCTTTAACCGCCTCGATCATACCTGCATCTTCACTAACAGGAATAAAAGCACCGCTTAAGCCTCCTACATAAGACGAGGCCATTACCCCACCTTTTTTTACTGCATCATTCAAAAGTGCAAGAGCTGCAGTCGTTCCATGTGTGCCGCATTTTTGGAGTCCCATCTCCTCTAAAATATATGCGACACTATCCCCGACAGCTGGTGTTGGTGCTAATGACAAATCAACGATACCAAACTCTACTCCAAGCCTTTTTGATGCCTCCTGAGCCACAAGCTGACCCATTCTGGTTATCTTGAAGGCAGTTTTCTTGATGGTTTCAGAAACTGTTCCAAAGTCTTTGCCCTTGACCTTTTCCAACGCACATTTCACAACACCAGGACCACTAACCCCAACGTTTATAACGCACTCAGGCTCTCCAATTCCATGGAATGCTCCTGCCATAAATGGGTTGTCCTCAGGAACATTCGAAAAAACTACAAGCTTTGCACATCCGATACCGCCGTTATCAGCCGTAAGCATAGCAGTCTTTTTAATAACTTCTCCCATTTCAGCTACAGCATCCATATTTATACCTGCTTTAGTTGTCGCAATATTAACGGATGAGCACACCTTACTTGTTTTGCTTAACGCTTCAGGTATCGAGTTAATTAGCTTCCTGTCGCCAACAGTATAACCTTTGTGTACAAGTGCAGAAAATCCACCGATAAAGTTAATGCCAAGTGTATCAGCTGCTTTATCTAAAGTCTCAGCAAACTTAACATAGTCTTCCTCATCGGAGCTTTCTGCAATCATAGAAATCGGAGTAATCGACACTCTCTTGTTAATAATTGGTATGCCATACTCTTTCTCTATATCATTTCCTACTTTGACTAGGTTAGCTGCATATTTTGTTATTTTATTGTATATTTTTTCTCTTGCAACTCTGCTTTCAGAGTGTGAACAATCTCTTAATGAAATTCCCATTGTAATTGTTCTGATATCAAGATATTCTTCCTGTATCATTCTAATTGTTTCGATTACCTCATTTGGTCTAATCATTGCTGCAATCCCTCCTAAATCTTATGCATGGAATCAAATATGTCCTCATGCTGAATCCTTACAGAAAGGCCTATTTCAACACCTTTTTTATTAAGCTTGTCTGATAAAACATCAAAGTCAATACTCATTCCAGATATATCAACAAGCATAATCATAGTAAATACATCCTGCATAGTAGTCTGAGTAATGTCAAGAATATTTACACCATTGTCTGCAAGAACATTGCTTATTCCTGCTATAATACCAACTTTATCCTTACCTATTACGGTTATTATTGCTCGCATGTCATGCCCTCCATATATTAAAATTCTTTGTATCATTCGTATCTCGAATTACTACTGTTAATTATACATTTATTAAAAAGCAATATCAACATTATAGGCAGCATAATTTCCTAGACATAAACAAAAACCCCTGTTAGCATGATTAAACAGGGGTTTATCATAGTTTTTCCAATTGCCTTATTGTATACTCTTAAAAAAGCTTTTAACTTCATCATAAACAGTATCAGTAAAAATTGAATTTCTTGAGCCTGCGTAAAATGCAACAGGAGTGTTTGATTTTAAAGTTGAAAAAGCCTTAACGTACTCATTATATCTTTCCTTATACTGTTGTGCTGTAACCTCTTTTCCTGCCACAGGCTTACAATTTGAATCAATCTCCATTTCAGGACCAATTATAGTATTTGATAATTTAATGCCACCAATTATTTCATTTTTTATATCTGTAACCGAATTAAGTTCAGTTGACCTTTTTACAAACGATATATTTTCGGAGGCGGGCTTAAAATAATATGTTGGTTGAATAAAAACATAATCAAACAGGTTTGTTCTATTTGCAATATATCCAATTCTTGCAAACTGATCCTTGTTGTAAAATTTATCATCACCTAAGCTATTGCCATAATAAGGTATCCACATAAATTCCTTATTATATACATTGTGAATCTCTTCTGAATAGCTCATCATAGTCTTTACAATAGGGTTGTTGAAATCAATGGTTTTATCTGGCTTAAACCAAGTATAGAAATAAGGTATCGCTTCGGTTGAGAAATAAAACCCTCGAATATTTTTTTCCCAATATTCAGGATTCTCTTTGTCGAGCCTCTCCTTAATTCCTTTGAGTAATTTCTCTTTTACAGGTGCTACATATTCATATGCAAATGCATGAAAACTAACCCCAGGTATTGCTATTGATAGCTTAACACTTGGATCTTTTTTTATCAATCTGATAGCTAAATCAGTAACTTCTTTCGCAAAGTAATCTAAGGTTCTATTTTTTGAAGACTTAGAGCTATAAAGTTTTTTATAATCTTCCTTAATTTTTTCGATCTTTCCAGTAGAATCAACCATATCTGATGTAAGCTTATCAATTTTTTCTGGCGAAACAATATCAACAACATTTCCATATTCATCAATGTATGTGTTATACTGCGGACCATTTTCAGTTATTACAAACTCCTTAGTATTAATAGGATCCTCAACTAGAAGCTTGTTTATGTCATCGTCTGTAAACTTTGGTAATCCTGGTCCTACATATAATAATAATGCTTTCGGAACGGATAGTTTTATATCACTATTCGAACTTGAGCCATCAACGCTCGGAATTTCGTACAAATCAGTGTTTTCTTTTTCACTTTTATTCTTTGTAGTATCAGTATTTTTTGAATATGTATCATCTTTTTTTGTATTGTTTTTGGAATTGTATTCTTTTTCATTAGTATTATTTTTTGAATTCTTCACATCTTTGCTTTCAGCATTTATCTTTTGTTTAATACTTTTATCTTTAACAATTCCTGTATTGGCAGCTATTTCTTTAATAACTTGAGCAGAAATTTGAGCATCGGTTTTTTGAGACTTCATGCTAACCTTGAAAGTATCTGGCGAAAAAGAATAATTATAACCATAGACTTTTAAGAAATATACTCCTGGAATTAGACTACCTTTGGAAATCTTCTCAATTCCTTCTTTATTTGACGAGCTTCCTACCTCAAAACCAAGTTTATTGTATAGCTTAATGTCAAAATCAACACCCTCTGGAGGAATCATTGAGATTTCCATATCTGTATGGGTATCCAATTTAAATTTATAATATCTCGCTTCATTTAAACGAGCTATTTGTGCAATAAAGCTGCCATTTGCATTTATCTCTAAAGCATTAGTCATGTTTATATTTTTTAAACTTGTTTCAGGAACACCTTCAAAACTATATAAATTCTGACCGTTAATATCACCTGTTTGTATGGATAATGTATATTGCATATCAGAACTCTTTTTGTTGAAATTATATACTTTTATTGAATAAATTCCTGTTGCAAGCATATCTTTGCTTATAATATCAGTATTGTTAGCTGAAAGAGAGGACTTTCCAATCTCATTATAACCTTCATCAAACAGCTTTATATCATAATCAATGTTTTCAGGTGATACGAGTGTAATAGTTGTATAAACAGCCCCCGTGACACTGAAATTATAGTAATCAATATCATTACTGCTTGATATAGTAGACTTTAATGTTGAATTACTCTTTATTTCAAATGCAGTATCGGGGGCATTATTAGGTTCATATTCTAACGGCGTCCATGCAGAAGCCTGTGATGTTGTTATCATTGATGATCCAATAAAAACCATTATCAAAACAATACATAAAATACTTTTTCTCATTTTATACCTCCAAATAAACTTACAGAATTATTTAACATTTTAATAAATTGCTACAACTGCTAACGTGTCATTATAAGGATGCCACTCAACAGTTTTTTCAAATGACTCTGCAATAAATCTTGCAGGCACTATAGTCCTTCCGTTAATTGATTTAACTGGAACATCAAGAGTTACTTTTTTGCCATTTAACAATGCATTATTAGAATCTACTGCTATTTCAACCACTTTGTTATTTAGTGTAATTCTTGTAAGATTACCTTTTGCAATCCATTCGACTTTAGCTCCTAGGTTTTCGACAATTGCACGAATAGGAACAAATACTCTACCATTTAGCATGTCTGGTCTTACATTGTCATACTTTACAAACTCTACAAACTTCCCATCTACGAACATTTGAATTCCAGAAAAATTACTCTTTTCGAAAAAAGGACAAATTTTATCATAATTATCACTTACAGCAGGCTCCATAAATATTGTTATTATGGAATTATCGAATGTATCCATACCGTCTGAAACTATTTTGATATTACTATTAATTATAGAGCTGTCCAAAGGGTTGTCCTCTACTTGAAACTCTTTCAATAATTGAGTAATATCTGCATCCTCTCCAGCAATTGCGCTAATCGGAAACATTGCCAATACAGCAATCATAACTATAACTTTTATTAAAAATAATTTGATTCTACTTATTTTCATTTGTTTTTCTCCTCCAATAATATGATAATAGTTTTATAGCGTTTCTAAAGGTACTAAAATTTGTTCAATTTTCTTTTTAAGCAATAAAATCGTTTGATAATTCTTTACCATACGTTCTTTTATCAAAATCATATTATCGTATGAAGCATAAGCTACTTTCAAATCTTTCTTATACATAGCATCGCAAAAGCTCTCCCACTCTTTGTCTTTCAATAATTTATCTTCAATTATTTTCTTATTTATATCAGCTATTGAATTATTTATTTTGTTAATTTGGGACTGCCCTTCATTTATCTTTCTAGTAATTTCATTATTCTCAACACTAATAAATTTTAAGGACTCACGCAAACCCTTTATAGCCATATTTAAACCTTGTAGCTGATTATAGCTAAGGTTAACTTCTTTTTCCAACAAGCTACTTCCATCATCATCCTCTACGCCAGTTGGAGTAACCTTATTCGTTGCTGGAACTGGTGCTGTAGGTGTAGCTGTTGATATAGCTTTTTGATTGCCACTTATTGCTACTTTTGATGTAGCTGAAGGTGTAGCTTTTTGATTGCCTTTTACTGCTGCTGTTGGTGTAGCTGTTGGTGTAACAATTGCAGCCACAGTAGCCTTGCTTTTAATCTTACCTAATTCAATAGAATTCAATACCATCTTTTCTTTAACTGGAGTTAATAGAATTTTTATATCATCAATTATTTTCAAATAAGGTGAACTATAGGTTTGTGATACAACGGATACTACTGATGTTATATTTAAATTATACGCATCCTGTTCTTTAATCATTTCGCAGATTTGATTTTCTTTAGAAACCAAATCATCTAATGTCTGCTTTTTTGATAAAAGATCATTAAACATAACATCATCTGTCAATCCAGGTATTTGAATACTTTCTGTTGGAACTGGAGTCGGTGAAGGTGTCACACTTGTATCTGTGCTGTTTGGATCTGATGTAGTACTGCTTGGCAAGTTTGTTTCAATTGCTTGAATAGTAGGTGTCGCAACAGGTTGCATTTGTCCATCCTGATTTTCCGCATAAAACATTCCTGTTGAACTCATAACTATAACAGCAACACTAAGAAAACACGCTGTTATTTTTTTCATTTGGTATCCCTCGCTCTTTTAGTTAATTATTGTTAATTTCTGTTTAATTATAATAGATAATGTATAACAATTCAATACATATAGTACTTATATTAAATACATTATTAATTGTATTTAATATAATAAAAAAATACATTTAACATTCTACGAACATATGTTTGATTTTTGCATTTCTTTATGGTAAAATTAATCTAAATTAACTCCTATATATTATTTCCTCATTAAGCTTCAATTATCGTTTTCACTGCCCTGTGAAAATTTCAATATTTGGAATTAGTATATTTGGTATAGAGGGTGATAAAAAATGGATTTCGAAACAAAACTTGAAATACTTTCTGCTGCAGCAAAATATGATGTTTCATGTTCTTCAAGTGGAAGTGCACGTAAAAACATACCAGGTGGATTCGGCAGCAGCTATAAAAGCGGGATTTGCCATAGCTGGTCTGAAGATGGACGATGTATCTCGCTCCTTAAGGTACTTTTTTCCAATCATTGCATTTATAACTGCGCTTATTGTGTCAATAGATCTTCAAACGACTTACCAAGGGCTTCCTTTACGCCTGACGAAGTAGCTCAGCTGACTTCTGAGTTTTATAGAAGAAACTACATCGAAGGACTTTTTTTAAGCTCAGGTGTTGTTAAAAATCCTGACTATACAATGGAGCTTTTACTCAAGACTGTTAAAAAGCTTAGAGAAGAGCACAAATTCAATGGCTATATCCACCTCAAGGCTATTCCAGGCGCTGATTTCAAGCTGATTTATCAAGCAGGAACATATGTTGATAGAATGAGCGTGAATATTGAGCTGCCAAGCAATAAGAGCTTACAGCTACTAGCTCCTCAAAAGACAAAAGAGTCAATTATAAAGCCAATGAACTATATCAGCGCAGTCAAAACAGCTAAGAATGATGAAAACAGAGTATTCAAAAAAAAGCAGATTTTTGTTCCTGCAGGTCAAAGTACACAGCTAATAGTCGGAGCAACTCCTGACAATGATTTAGGAATACTAAGATTATCTGAAAACCTTTACAAGCGATTTCAGCTTAAAAGGGTATATTACTCAGCATATGTACCTGTATCCTCACATCCAAATCTTCCTGCTATTGGTACACCACCGTTGCTACGAGAACATAGGCTTTATCAAGCTGATTGGCTGCTTAGATTCTATGGTTTTTCTTCTGACGAGCTTTTAGATGATAGCCGACCTGATTTTGATCTTGATCTAGAGCCTAAGTCATGCTGGGCCTTGCGAAACTTACACTTGTTCCCTATTGAAGTAAATACTGCTGATTATGATATGCTTCTTAGGATTCCTGGTATTGGAGTGCGTTCTGCCAAGACAATAGTTACTGCTCGTAGGTCTCAAAAATTAGGTTATGAGGATCTAAAAAAAATTGGGGTTGTGATGAAAAGAGCTAAATATTTTATATCATGCAAAGGTAAGTATTATGGTAGCCTAAATGAAAACATTATTAAATATGATCTCATGTCCCAAAGCAGAAAAAATCTTCTGCAATCATCACAATACCAACAGATTTCATTATTTGATAAGGGTGATTATAATGATTTATTACATTTATGATGGCAGTTTTGAAGGCTTACTTACATCTATATACGACTCATATTACCTCAAGCAGACTCCTTGTGATATATCGGCAAAACCTAATTCACAAATTAGCTTATTTGATGAGAACATTTATATTAAAACAAATACCGAGAAGTTTGAAAAGGTGTATAATTCCATCAGGCAAAAAATATCTAGTGAAGCTTTAAACAATGTATATAACGTTTACTTATCCAATTATGAATTTAAAGGAATACTGATTTTCAATTATCTTAAGCTCGGATGGAAAACCGGTTATACTATTGATAATTACATATCAAACGAATCCGTCTTAAATGTTCAGAGAATAAGTCGAAGGGTCCAGAAGGAGTACCACCTTTTTCTTGGAATAGTTCGTTTTAAACGTATGGAAGGCGACTTCTATTATGCATCAATTGAACCTGACAATAATATTACCGAGCTATTAGCTCCCCACTTTTCTACAAGACTGTCCGATCAAAGATGGGTAATTCATGACATCAAAAGAGGCATTGCCGCAGTATACAATCTTAAAAAATGGTACATGCTTGATTTGAAATTAAAACCTGATTTCATACTTCAATCTAATGAAAATGATTTTCAATTTCTTTGGAAAAAGTACTTTAAGAGTATCGCCATAAAAAGCCGTATAAATCCAAAGCTTCAAAGAAGGTTCATGCCCAAAAGATATTGGTCCCATCTAACTGAAAAGAGTTAATTTCCTAGACATGAACAAAGGGCTTCATCAATCGAAGCCCTTCATTTTTTCCCAAATATTAACCCAAACATTCCTTTGCTAAAGCTTCAAATGAAGGAAGTGAGTTTTCAATTGTTTTTATTGAAGAACAATATGCAATCCTGAAATATCCAGGGCATCCGAAACTTTTTCCAGGAACTATAAGTAAATTATACTTCAATGCTCTTTTTACAAACTCAGCATCATCAGGCAATAATGATTTCGGGAACAGATAAAAAGCACCTTGAGGCTTTATACATGTGTATCCCATTCTTATCAGTTCATTATATAAAAGATCTCTTCTTTTCTGATATACTTCTACGTCAACTGTCACATCCATGACCTCTGCAATTACCTTCTGAAATAGCGATGGCGCATTAACATATCCTAAAACCCTATTAGAAAATATTAAAGTATCCATTAGAAACTCAAATTCTTTAATCCTTGGATTAACTGCAATAAAACCAATACGTTCTCCTGGTAATGACAATGACTTACTGAAAGAATAACCCAAGATTGAATTCTTGAATATCTTTAGAATACTAGGTAGCTTTACTCCATCATATATGAGCTTGTTGTATGGTTCATCTGAGATAACGCATATGTCCGTTCCAAACTCTTTTTCTTTTTCTTCAAGTAATACAGCGATTTTTGTAAGTATTTCTTCACTGTATACAACTCCTGTGGGATTATTAGGACTATTGATTATTATTGCTTTTGTTTTTTTGCTTATTTTATTCTCAAGCGCCTCTATATTAGGCTCGAAAGTGTTTTTATCACACTCAACAACAACTATTTTTCCACCATAGTTTCCTACATAGAACCCATATTCTACAAAGTACGGAGCAAAAACTATAACTTCGTCATCTGGCTCAATTATTGATTTTAATATTATATGCAAACCTCCAGCAGCACCACAAGTCATTACAATACTTTCTGCCGCAAGCTCAACATCTTTCTCCTTAGAAATGCTTTTTGCTACTTTCTCCCTAACGTCAGGAAAACCAGCATTACTCATGTACTTGTGAACTCCGACAACATCATCAGACATGAGTCTTTTTATAACTTCCCTTACCTTCTCTGGAGGCTCAGGATCTGGATTACCTAAAGTAAAATCAAACACCTTATCTGCCCCGTAAATTCCACGGAGTCTTTCCCCTTCTTCAAACATCGCCCTTATACCCGATCCATTTTTTACATCTTTTGCAACTTTTGCAGATATCATATGTAATCCTCCTAAAACCAATAACTTGTATTCTTCTCTTTTATTTTATCCTAACAATACCTTAATTACCTTTATTTAAAAATGCTTAATTTCCCTCTATATTATCATTCTCACCATATAAACTATCAAATATTTTTTTTGATATGTTTGCAATAACACCTGGTGCAACATTCACATCAACATCTTTTGACATAACAGCCAAAATATATGGCTGCTCTGCAAACACCACTCCCACATCGTTTATAACTTCCACCTGAGTACCTATTTTATGTGCAACCTTTATTTCTTCTGGAAGAAGTTCCTGTATTCTATCCTTGAACTCAGTATTCAACAAATTATTCATAAGTTGATTACCCAACTCACCATCGGTCTCATACATGTTATAAACCACTCTCATATATAAGCCAAGGTCCTTTGGACAACTTATATTTTTTCCATCTTCGACAACACTTCCGCCAATTTCCCTCATATAAGCTTTTACATTTTTCATTCCAAGGTATCGAATCAGCATATTGGTTGCAATATTGTCGCTGTGGGTTATTGATAATTCGGAGAGTTTATTAATTGTATATTGCTTTCCAACACTCTGCCTTTGAATTATTCCAGTTCCTCCCTCAAAATCATCCTTTGTATAATTAAGTATTCCTTCAGGATTGACTGATCCTTCTTTAATTTTTTTATACAGATATAGATTTAATGGCACCTTAACGGTACTTGCTGCAACAAACTCTTCTGTCTCATTTATTCCAAACGTTTCATTTGTTGATATATTATAATAAAACAATCCATAATGACCGCTCTGGCTACTTAAATACTCAGTTATCTCTTGCTTCATCATCTCGGTTTTTTGACTATTAACGCCATCTGACATATCAATTTTCTTCACCTTTGAAAATCGATCCTGAATAGCCATAACATCCTTTAGCAATCCCTCTCCTGAAAACATTCCCTTGATTTGGATCACAACAAAAGCTAGGACAGCTAATATTACAATGAACCTTATTCGTTTAAATAATAACTTCGCTTTCCTTTTTGACTGTTTATTTCTCCTTGCTTTACTCATAAATATTACCAAGATTAAAGATTGTTTAACCTTTTCACCCTTCTGGATATCCTCCGCAAAGTAAATCTTAGTACGAAAAAGAAACAAATTACAGCAACTAATATTGTAACTATTTTGCTTAATACTCCTTTAGTAGCTTTCTCCTTCTGAGCATTCTCAATTTTCTTTGCAACTACTTTATCAAGAATCGCGCGAGAGGCTACGGCATCCACTTTGCCTAAGGTTATACCATTTCTTTTATATTCTACAACCCCTAATACATCTCCTTTTTTTACAGGTAACTTTATTGGAAAATTTATTTTTTCTTGAGCAACATAATCCTTGTCTGTGCTATTAATTGGCATAATACACCAAAAGCTCTCTTTTGCAACAAGATCCAGTTTTTCGATATCCTCACCGTTTTTAATTGAAACACTTTTAATTAATGTATCTTTAGCAATCAGTTTTTTGTTTGCATAGCTCTCGAAACCATATCTCATCAGCTCTTTTGTATATGCGAATACTTTATCACGTACTTCATTAACATGCATTACTGCTGCAATAAGCTCAAGTCCATCATCATTAATAGCTGAAGAAATAAGATTATTGCCCGCTGCATTTGTATATCCCGTTTTCACTCCATTGACAGTATATAAGTATTTTGTTCCGTTAATTGTGTATGGATATTTATTATCATACCACAGGAGTCTGTTTGTTGTTTGCAACATATCCCACTTTTTATGCTTGTTTGTTGAAGGCATCCCATTATAGTACTCTTTTGATACAATATTTCGAAACCTTGGCATACTCATTGCATATTTCGTAATTAAAGCCATATCCCTCGCTGTAGATAGATGGTTTTCTTCTCCTTTAGCGTCATCTTTTCCGCATGGATTTACAAAATTGGTATTATACGCTCCAAGTTCAATTGCTTTTTCGTTCATTCTTTTAACAAACTCTTCCTTTGAACCAGCAAGGTTTTCAGCAATTATATTAGCGGTCTCATTTGCTGACTTAACTAGAAGAACATTAACCATGTTATCAAGCGTCAGATTATCCTCCCCAGGCATTATCCCGACATTCATTCCACCTTCGCCAATATCATATACTGCATTTTCAGATACTTTCATAACTGTATCAAGCTTGTCGCTTTCAAGCGCTAATATAGCTGTCATTACTTTCGTTGTACTAGCTGGCCTTATTTTAACGTCAGCGTTATTCTCAAGAATCACCTGCCCAGTCTTGGCATCCATTAAAATATATGAACATCCTTCTGGAATATTCACATTTTGTGCATAACTCACCTGAGAAAGCAATGTAATAATTATAATTTGTACAAAAATAATAATCTTTTTTTTCATATTTTATCCTCTATTTATAATATCCCATAATTTTCTTATTTAATATTGAAATATCCATTTACCATTTATTTTTTAAATCACCTGAATAGTATTTGTTAATTTTTTTGACCAAAGTAATTATAACACTCTGAACAAATAACAATCAAGAAGTATATCCATCCATTTAATTACATGCTTCCTTTCCTTCCCAAAACCATACTTTCCAATTTACTAAGCAAACATTAAATCTTCCCAGAACATTCATACAGTCTTACTCTGTAGTATATCCCACAAAGAAAGACTGTCTTATAAAATTTCAAATTAATTTTGTTTTGATTTTGAAGAATCTCCTGGCATATCAGATGGTTTACCTCTTAGACCACCATCTTGCATGGACATTATCCTTATTTTCTCAATTTCCTTTTTATCTCCCGAGTCCTTTTTGTACCACATTTGCATAACAGTCCCTGTTTTAATATCTTGGATCTTCAATTTTTTTTCTTCAAAATTATTATCTCCTCTTTCAAACGTAGTAATGGATACTCCATTAGGAATTTCAATAGTACTCATCTCACCAGAATACTTTTTCAGTCCAATACCTCCCATTCTAGAACCACCATTACGATTACCATTACCATTTTTGTTATTGCCGTTTAAATCCCGTTTTTTCCCATCTGATCCCTGTTTATTGATATCATCCATTTTTTCTCTCATTTTTTCCATTTCTTCTTCTGTCATTTGCTTTCTTTGAGGTATTTCCAACAATGCTAATGTTACCTTGTTGCCTGATATTTCTTTAACTTCACCATAAACATCAGGACTACTTTGGTTCCACTCTCCACTTCCTCTTCTATCAAATGATCCAGGCTGGCTATTTTCCTGCTGTGTAGCATCAACGGCAGAGTCCTGAGTCTTTTGACCACACGAAGCAAGCACAACTAAATTACATATTATAACAATGAATAACGCATACTTTTTAAAATTAACCATTTATTTATTCCTCCAGTTTTATATTATTGTTCACGTATAACAATCATTTTTACCATACTATTGTAGTCTACAAATAATGAAACATCTTCAAAAGTTTTTGATACATCTATATCATCCTTGCTTACTACAGTTACAGTATCATCAGCGGCTCTTTTATATATAACTATGTCACTCTTAAATCTGTATACCTTATCATTTATTTTTATTCTTTTTGCGTCAAGTGCCTGAATTTTTGTATTGCGTATATAAGAATATGTTATTCCCAAGACTTCGTTTACGGAGTTACCAGATGTTGTAGCCATTACAATATTTCCTTGGCTGGCATTGTTTATATACTTGTTATATGTATATTCCTTACCATCTATCATTATTTTGTACATATTTCCACTTGCTTGGGACACTATGCCCATTTTATATTTTTGATCTAGGAGATCACTCGCTACAACCAGGTTAATATCACCAAATTCTCCATCCTTATTCAAATGAACTATTCTACCAACTTGAATTTTTCCATAAGGTATATCCTTCCAGTCAAGAATTTCAACTACAGCTTCCTTATCAGCTTCATTGGACATTACATTGTATATTTTTACATTGTCATCAACATAATCAGTGTCAATAATCTTATCTTCTTTATTGATCAAAAAGTCTCCTGTACCTGAGTACTCAATGCCCTCTATCGATACTGTATCCTCATCTGTCATTTTATATTTAACAAGGCATCCCTTCAAACCCACTTGAACATATGGAACATCGTAGAGTACAGTTATATTGTTTGGTAAAAGAAGCTTTACTGTATGAGCCGTGTTCATTGAATTGCTTATAAAGTTAAGCACGAAGCCATAGTTAACTTCATTATCAATACTATAAACAACCTCAACTACCTTACCATCAACTCCACATAAAGCAATAATATCTTCATCTATTTTTAATGTGGAATTTCTCACCTTTGTTGCATCCATAGCTGAACTTAAATCATATGTCTTAGCATCGATTTGTATTTGCTTTGCTGATGCTTTACTTGGAAGGAAGCCTTTGAGTTTTCCCTCAATCTGATTGTCTATAACAAGAATATACCCGTTTCCTCCCCATATGTCAGTAATCTTATAGCATACATCGTATTTCTCAATATTTGTTACCTTCGATAATTCATTATCTCTTATTATAAGGGTTTTTTCATTGTACTCTATTTTACCAATCTTATTTTTTGATATATCCAATTTACTGCCGATTTCTGGATCGCTATATACAGGATCAAAAACAAATGCATAATCATAACCTGTATTATTTTCATTTGAAGAGAGAACTATAGATGAATTCGTCTGAATAATGCTTTTCAAATTATCGTAATTTTGTTTTACACCATTATAATAATATACTGTTTTGTCAGGCAGAACCATCGACTTGATTGATCCATCTGTGTCATAGTACTTTATTTTGTTTTCTGATGCACTTTCGACTGCCATTGATCTGACAGAATTTAATTTGTTAAAGACCTTTAGTACCTTTTCATTTTTTACATATAACTCATACTTGATTCCTGCTTCGATGTCTTTTATTCCATCTGCTAAATACAATGTGCCCTTATCGGTCAAGATTTGATTTTCTGGAAGTTTATCCATTGTTTTGTTAGTACCTAAAACAGTGTATATGCTGTATAACTCTGATGCTAGCGCAAAAGTCTGGTCTTGTTCATTTGCATTTGCCTTTTTAACATTTGTTGAAAGAAGTGAATTAACCATTGTAGCTATAGCCCATCTAGAAATTCCATCTGTTGAATTAAGACTGATACCATCTGTAAGCCCTAGACTCTTCGCCTTTTCTATATAATTATCTGGCCAAAAGCCTTTAAGCTCGCTATCTGAATAGCCCAATGCCCTGACAACTACTGTACACGCCTGAGCAAATGTTACCTTATCCTTAGGATGAAACTTTCCATCTGGCATTCCTGATATATAGCCCTTGCTTAAAGCCTCGTTTATATATCCACATGACCAGGATTTATTAGATATATCAGGAAACACAGTACTTCCCTTCAAAGCATTGGCTTCATCCTCAAGACCTGCCGACACAACTATAATTTTTGCAAACTGTTCACGAGTAAGCGTCTGATCTGGATTGAAATTACCATTTTCATCACCTTTCATTATTCCAAAAACCTCAAGCCTGTTCACTGAATTTGCATAACCAGCATCATTCGAAACATCAGCAAGCTTGGCGTGTGAAACAGTTGCGGTTGCCATTATCATAATAGCAGTAAGTATCATAATACGTATTTTCATTTGATTTACCTCCATTTTAGTTATTGTATCTTAATGCCTGAATAGGATTTAACCTAGCGGCCTTGTATGCTGGAAAGCTCCCAAATATAACCCCAGTTGCAAGTGATATTCCAAAGGATATAAGTATCCATTCTAAGGAATACACTGGTTGAATAGAAACCGATGACGAAAACTTGCTCAAATTTCCAATTACAAACTTAATAATTGAAAGCCCCATCAGGACTCCTATGACACCACCCATTCCAGTAACCATTATTGCCTCAATGAGGAACTGAACCATTATACTTCCTCTTTTTGCTCCAATTGCTTTCCTTATTCCGATTTCCCTTGTTCTCTCCGTGACTGAGACAAGCATAATGTTCATTATTCCTATTCCCCCAACAATAAGAGAAATAGCTGCAATACCACCAAGAACAAGCATCAGTACACCTGTTATACTGTTTAATGTCGAAAGCATCTGTTCCTGATTGAAGACCCTAAAAGCATCTGAGCTATTGAATTTTTTAGTCAAAAGTGCTGTAAGATCTTCCATTACTTTATCTACTGATTCTGCATTTGCTGCCTGGACTGAAAAATTTGTGATTCTAGCTTTATTTAATCTTGATGCAACTGACACTGGTATAATAACCTGGTCATCTTCTGAGGAATCCTGTCCACCTTCTTTTTCACTTAGAAGCCCAACTACCTTAAATATATTTCCGTTAATTTTAATTGTTTGACCTACAGGATTTTCTCCTTCAAAAACATCATTCGCAACTGCTGTTCCAATAAGTGCAACCTTTTGCCTGTAATCATTATCAATATCAATAATAAATCTTCCTGATTGAACATGAACATTCTTTATTGTTTCATATGATGGACTTGTGCCAATTAATGATGTATCTCTTGTTTTTGTACCAACCTTGACTGTAATATTGCTACTTATTGTAGGCGCAAGCGCTTCTATTGTATCACTGTTTGCATCCGCAAACTCTTTTAGTTCCTCATAGGATATATTTCTATTACTATTTCTACCATTGATACTTATAGATATTAGATTGGTTCCAAGTCCCTCTAATGAGCTTGTTATGCTCTTTGTACTTCCTTGTGCAAAGGCAACAGCTGCAATAACAGATCCAACACCGATTATTACACCCAACATGGTAAGAAACGATCTGCCTTTGTTGGCAAATATACTCTTTATTGCCATTTTATAAGCTTGGTATAAGCCCATTTACAATACCTCCTTATCCTCAATAATCTGACCATCCTGAAGCCTGACCATTCTTTGTGCTTGAGCAGCAATATTATTGTCATGAGTTATAAGAACTATTGTATTGCCAAGCTTGTGAAGCTCTTTTAATATTCTCATTATTTCTGTTCCTGACTTTGTATCCAAATTTCCTGTTGGCTCATCCGCAAGAATTATTGGAGGATTACTTACTAGCGCTCTTGCAATCGCCACCCTTTGCTGCTGTCCACCCGAAAGCTCTGTAGGTTTGTGATGTATCCGATCTTCCAAACCTACCATTTCTAGTGCCTTTTTACTTCTTTCCATTCTTTGTCTGGAACCTACCCCTTGATATATAAGGGGTAGTTCCACATTCTCAACTGCATTCAATTTCTGTAGAAGATTAAATCCTTGAAATATAAATCCAATTTTGAAATTTCTAATTTCTGCCAGTTTATTATCGTTCAACTTACTGATTTCCTGACCATCAAGTTTGTACGCACCTGAAGTAGGTGTATCAAGGCATCCGAGCATATTCATTAGAGTAGATTTCCCAGAGCCAGATGGTCCTATTATTGCAACAAATTCATGCTTTTTTATATGGAGAGTAACATTATTTAATGCATTAACCACATTATCTCCCATTTTATAGGTCTTAACCATATTTGTTATTTGAATCATTTAAGAACCCCCTGCATTATTAGCATTCTAATCCCTTCTCTGTGATGAACTGGATTGAGAAGTACCAGTTTTTGATCTAAACTGTCCACCACCTTGAGATGGAGGACCGCTCATTCCGCCTCCAATACCACCTATTCCCATTCCCATACCAATACCTTGGTTTTGAGTTTTGCTACTGGTTCCTGTAGATGTTGTCAATGGAGGCAATACTAATACATCACCTAACTCTAGTCCACTTACTACTTCAATGTAAGAATCATTGTTAATTCCAAGTTCAACTTCTACCAGTCTCGCATTAGCATAATACGATGCATTTGATCCAAGCCTTCTCATCATCCTGTTATTGTTACCCGAATCAGATGAACTACTTGAGTTTCTATCATATTTGGTACTATTTCTATTTCTGTCGTTATTACTATTGCTAGAGCCCTTCTGAACGTCGCTTGATTGTGGTGGCATTCCACCTTCGGGCATTGGCATGTCTCCGTTACCTTGCTGATCTCCTGACAACTGTCTACGCTGACCGCCATATCCATTTTCTTGGGAATTTCCATTTTGATTTGAGCTATCATTGCTTTTTACCCATACCATACTCCTATTTCCCATCTTTGTTACCGCTTCTACAGGGACTATAAGTATATCACTCTTAGAAGAAATTTGAATTTCGGCATTCACATTCATCCCAAGTTTTAATTCTTTTTTATCCTTGACCTTTATTGTTACTGGGAAAACAGACACACCATTTGAAGATGTTCCTTCATATGCTATTTTTGATACCTCACCAATAATAGGATCCTTTGTTGTGTCTTCAAGAGCATCAGCAGTAATCTTAACTTCCTGCCCAACTTTTATCTTCGCTATGTCAAGCTCGTCTATATCTACACTAAATTCCATGTTATCCATATCAATTATCGTGCCTAAAGTTTCACCAAGCTTTATTGATTCTCCAACTTTCTTTGTCTGATCAACAATTACACCATCAATTGCAGCATATACCTTATAATAGGACAATTGCTTCTGTGCTGACTCCACCTGCGCCTTTGCATCTAGGATTTTGAAATCATTATTTCTTTTTAAAACATCCAGCTCATCATTCTGAAGCTGAATTAAAACATCTCCAGCGTTTACGGATGTATTCTCCCTTACATTAAGACTTGTAATGGTTCCTCCTATTTGGCTTTTTACAACAGTTGTATTAACATACTCCATTTTACCTAGATCCGTACCAGTTTGTTCGCCAGTTGATGTAGTAATGCTTGCTGTTGCTTTCATCCCTGGTTTAAGTGATCCAGGATTTGTTATTGTAATCTCAACATCAAAAACCTGCCCGCCTGATGATGATGCATAATGCTCGTTTGATTTATATGTAACAACCCCTTCAACCGATTGCATAAGTTCCTGTATGTTTACAGTCACTTTTTGACCTGCCTTTATCTCATTAATTGATGATGTATTGAATGGAACTGTCATTTTCAACTTTGAAGTATCTGTTATGGTCAAAATTGAAGATCCTTTACCAATCTCATCCCCAACTTTTGCAGTTACTCCCGAAGCAACCCCACTAATTGGTGCTTTTATAACAAGACTACTAATGTTTTTTACAGTATCACCTGCCGATACCTCATTCATAGAAAGATTGTTTTTTGCCTTTTCATAATTTAGCTTAGCATCCGAGTCGTCTAGCTCATAAAGCAAATCACCTTTTTTTACTGTATCCTTATCTTTAAAATAAACCTTGATTATAGTACCATTAACGCTTGGCGCAACATCAACCCTGTCAGCAGAGCTAATATATCCCGAACCTGATACCGTAATAGAAATACTGTCTTTTGTAACCATTGTTGTTCTCTGTTGCTGAGTTGTACTTGTAGTTTTAGCACCAAGCTTAATCACATTAAACTTCACAAGTCCAAAAGCAACAAGACCTAAAACACTAAGGACGATCACCACTTTTACAAATACTTTTATAATTTTGCGAAAAACTTTACCCACAATTTATACCTCCTCGTATGGATTTCCATGTTACTATTTTAATTAACAATCCTTAAAAAAACCTTAAGTTTCTTGTCATTTACTAAGGAAATTTTAAGCTTAATATATTACAATAGATAAGGAGGTGGTAATATTAATGAGAATATTATTGGTTGAAGATGAAAAAAGACTATCTGATGCATTAGGGTATATTCTAAAAAAGAATAATTATTCTGTTGATATAGCAAACGATGGTATAACGGGACAATATATGGCAGAAAGCAATATCTATGATGTTATAATACTCGATCGAATGTTGCCAGGAAAAGACGGTCTTTCTATACTTAGAGAGCTTCGGACCCAATACATTAAAACTCCTGTTTTGTTTTTAACTGCAAAAGATTCTATACAAGACAGAGTTGACGGTCTTGACTGCGGTGCTGATGATTACCTGGTTAAACCATTCTCAACAGATGAGCTCCTTGCTCGTGTGAGAGCATTAGGCAGAAGACATCCTGATCAGGTAGAAACTTCAACTCTAAAGGCATCCTCTATTGAGCTCGATACCATGAATTGCGAAATAATTTCTCAAGGAAGGACCACCAAACTTACATTAAAAGAATCTCAACTTCTTGAGCTTCTTATGCGCAACAAAGGAAAGGTTGTACCACGCGAGCAAATTTTAAATAAGGTATGGGGCTTTGATTCTGATGTAGATATGAATAACATAGAAATTTATATATGTTACCTCAGAAAAAAACTTGATTTAAAAAACACAAACATACGTATTGAAACTATTCGCGGGATAGGCTATTCCTTCAAGGAGGATTAAAAATGTTTAGAAGTCTGAAGCTAAAATTGACTCTTACAAACACAGCAGTAACAGGTCTTATTTTTCTTATACTGCTTTCAGGAATTTATATTATAATGAAGAACAGAATTCAGATTCAGTCGGAAGATATGTTGAGAAAAATTGCTTTTGATGAAAGATCTCCATATTCACCTTTTCATACAAGACCAAGATCTTTTGATTCCAATTATTTTTTTGTACGAGTCGATAGTGTTGGAAATATTGTGGACAAATCTCCTAATCTCATAAACTCCGAAGATGAAATATACTCTCTTATTGAAAAAACAATGAAGATTGATAAGGATAAGGGGGTCATTACAATAGATGGTGTAACCTTCAGATTTTTAAAATCATATTCAAACTTTAGAGCAGATCTCCTAAAACTTGTATTTTTTAACACTCAGTCTGAATCACAACTCCTTACAGGGCTGCTTTTTACATTGATTCTAATAGCATTGATAACAATAATTCTAACATTTTTAGCAAGCCTTTTTATGGCAAACAGATCCCTCGTACCAATCAAAAAATCTTGGGAAAGGCAAAAAGCATTTGTTGCAGATGCGTCCCATGAACTGAGAACCCCTCTTGCTGTGGTTCAGACAAATGTGGAGCTTATAATGGGAAATAGTGACGAAACAGTGGAAAGTCAGCAAATCTGGCTTGAAAATATCCATTCAGAAACAAAAAGAATGACTGACCTAGTAAACGATCTACTGTTCCTCGCAAGAGCAGACTCGAATGAAACTAGTATTGAGTTTTCAGTATTTCCTCTTCATTCAGTTATAAAAGATGTCATCGATTCGTTTAGATTGATTTGTCAGAATAAGAACCTCGATTTAAAATCAAATATAGATTCCGAAGTTCAATATAACGGAAGTAAAAACAAAATCATCCAACTCCTAACAATACTATTAGATAACGCCATAAAGTATACTGATCCAGGCGGCGAAATAAAAGTTGCCTTAGTCAATAAGGAAAACTCGGTTGAGTTATCTGTATCTGATACAGGACAAGGTATACCAAAGGAGCATCTTGGTAAGATTTTCGAACGGTTTTATAGAGTGGATTCAGCACGAGCAAGTGAGACAGGCGGTTCAGGTTTGGGGCTTTCAATCGCGGATTTTATAGTCAAAGAACATCGTGGTCATATAAATGTTACAAGTACACCTGGAAAAGGTTCAACTTTTGTCGTCGTACTAAAAAAGGATTGAAGAATTATTTATAAAAAATTGCAAATAATAAATATGATTTCATAGACATTAAAAAAAGGAGATCATATTTTGAAAAAAAGAAGACTTTTATCTATTGTATCAATAATAATATTATCAACCCTAGTATGTACAGCATTGATATACAGAAAGAACCTTTCAGATTTTTATAACTTCAGTAAAGCTGCATTATCATACTATGGGTCACAAGGTCAGGAAGTTATTGATATCCAGGCAAAGCTATATAACTGGGGATATTACAACGACATTGTTGATGGAGTTTATGGCTATAACACATATCAGGCAGTTCGCTCCTTCCAGCGAAAGAATGGTCTTGGCGTTGACGGAGTAGCAGGTCCTCAGACATTAGCCGCTCTCGGTCTTCCGAGCGGACAATCTAAAGCTGTAAGCAATAGTTACTCCCAAGACGGAAATACGTACCTTTTGGCACGAGCTATCCATGGAGAAGCCAGAGGCGAGCCTTATACTGGTCAAGTTGCAGTTGGTGCAGTAATACTTAATAGAACTAGAGATGGAAGATTTCCTAAAACAATCGCTGGAGTAATATATGAAAACGGGGCTTTTGATGCAGTATCTGACGGACAAATTAATCTAGCACCAGACAAAACAGCGCTTAAGGCCGCTTCAGATGCTTTAAACGGTTGGGACCCCACCTACGGATGTGTTTATTATTGGAATCCAGCGACAGCTACTAGCAAATGGGTATGGTCAAGACAAATAATAACCGAAATCGGCCGACACGTTTTTGCCAAATAAAAAGGAGACAGTCCCCCTGTCTTCTTTTTTTGCATCTCTATTGTACTGGAGTTACACCATTTAAAAGATCTGTTGTGCTCAATCCAAAAGTATTCTGAAAGTGAGGATAATCAATCAAATCTTTAAACCTTCCTCCCCACTCGAGCCCAACTTGTTCTCCTATACTTCCCATTAGTTTAAATTTTTCTATATCAGTAGAAATCTTCCCATTTTCAAAAGGTGCTGCATCAAATGCCAACCCCCAGTTATGGTAAGACTCCCCTCCCCTAGCATTTGTTATAACCTCACCAGGCTCTGTTCTTCCCTGAGCATATAATCTGTCTGATTCATCCCAACTCCTAAATGCAGATGTTATTCGAACGTCCAAATTATTTTGCTTTGTCAAATCCAGAAATCTCCTAGCCTGTTCTTCAACAACTGGATTTAGCGAAGTTATTGAGTTTGATGATGGTCTAATATCATAGACATCCTTAGGATATGGATTAAACAACTTTCGTCTGGTTCTTGGATTTACTATTCCTTCTAAGTTTAAGCCATTGTCTCTTTGAAAGTTTAAAACAGCATTGGTCGTCATCTGTCCAAACCAACCATCGGGATAGCCCGCATTATAGCCGCGTGAGTTCAGTAGCCTCTGTACTGCTTTCACATTTTCGATTATTATGTTCCATGTAACAGTCCCAACGATACCATCCCTTGGAAGGTCATATTCGTCCTGGTAGTTTCCAACAGCTTGTTGAGTCTTAAGTCCAAAAAAGCCATCGATACCAAAATTATTGAAATTTCCGCCCAAACCATTAAGATTCATTTGTAGAAGCTTTACATATGGGCCTACAGATCCTAGTTGTAATATAGGTAATACTGGCATAATCAACACCCATTTCTATAGTTGTATACATGTAAGAATTACTTCAACTTATAATATGAATGAATTTCACAAAATGTTCCATAATTAGAATAGCCAACTTTAACACTATAAAAGCAATTATACATCATTGATTTTATCATTAAACTTCTCTATAATTTCATTGTAAACATAATCTAAATTATTTTTACTGATTTCATTGTTATGATTTTTCCAGGAGGTAAATGGTGGAAAATAGTTTTGCTTGTACGTATACATACATAGAAAGAAACAATTTACTTATCATGTGTCTTAGCTCTTTTATTTCATTTGCTTTTATGCTTTATTTCTTCTATAAGACCAAAAAAAGCAAACCTTTGCTTTCATTTCTCTCTTTAAATTTAGCAATAATAGCGTGCTCTCTTGCATCTATCATTGTAATACTTTTTGATGACAGAAATCAGCTGCAAATAATTGGATTTTGGGTAACAATAGCCTGTATGTGCTCCATATGTATTTTATGGATTAATTTTTGCTTTAGCTTCACAAACTTATCAAAGACAGTAAAAAAATACATTATGTTGACTTCACTTATCTTACCAGCCATATACCTAACATACTTTACCTATACATTAATAAACTCTTATAGTTATATTATTTTTTTAAACCAACAAATGACTTTTTCAAAGAATTATTTACAGCTTTTAGGAATAATGTTTCTTTACTTGGTCTTAGGACAAACCGTACTAATAAGACTTTCTATTTTAAAAAGTAATAAAAAAACTCACAAGATACTAATTATCTCTACAGGAATAATTTTTGCGACTGTATTCTTTTTACGTATATTTTTTAATGTATCATTAGAATTCATTCCAATTTTATTTATTACTTCATCTACATTAGCATTATATATGTATTCCTTAGAAAACAAGCTTTTTCGAATCATGCCTATTTCGATTCTCACGTTTACTGAGTCAATCGATCAGGCAATGTGTCTTGCTGATAGTAATTCAAACATAATTGGTCTTAACAGTGCCTTTATATCAATGTTCGGTGATGAATCTATCACGCTTGAGAATAAGCCACTTGATAAACTATCTCAATATTTAAAATCAAAGATGCCTACTGGACAGGAACAGTCAACCATCCTTGATTACAAGGATGCCCCCTTAAAATCTCTTGATAGGATAAAGCTATGCCTTGATAAAGAAAGAGTATTTACTATAGCTATACAGCCAATTTATAATAATCGTAGCTCCGAGCTTGCAAAGCTTATATTGTTTAATGATATTACTGAAGTAAATAATATTAGCGAGCAACTTTTATATAATAACAAAAATCTAGTTAACTTTAACTCTGAGCTTTACTCCTTGAGCTCAAATCTCACACATGATGCAATTAACATAGAAGAATTGTCCATACAAAAAGAAAGAAGCCGCATACTAACTGACCTACATGATTCAATCGGACAGATATTCACAAGCAATTTTTCTTTATTACAATGCGCCAAAAAAAACCTTAAAAAAAACGATATCAGTAAAACAATGGAATCCTTACTTGATATAAAAAGAATAACTGAAGAAGGTCTTCATGAAATTGAGAAATCTTTAAATCTCGAAAGCTCTGATTCTCCTAACCAAAATCTTTCAACAATGCTTTTAAATCTTGCATCAAATTATTCCGAATCAATAATGAGAATACAATTTGTATTTAATGGAAACATTGACAATCTTAATTCAAATCTTAATCAAATTATTTACAAAACGGTACAGGAATCAGCTACCAACTCATATAAGCACGGCAAAGCAAATAAAGTTATGGTTTCTATTACAATTGATTCGAATAATTTAACTATAGATATAAGCGATGATGGAGAAGGCTGTTCGAGTATCAAAAAAGGAATTGGTCTTGCTGGTATGGAAAGAAGACTAGGTCAAGTTAATGGCAAGCTTTCCTATACTTCTGATATTAATAAAGGTTTTGCAATAAAAGCAGACATTCCACTATCTTTGGGGGAGGATGCAAATGAGCAGCAATGAATCAGTTTATAATTTAGTTGGACATATACAAGCATCTGAAAGGACAAGTATACTATTTTTGATTTTAACTATCTTTTTTGCTATGTTTTTTATCATTTTCATATATAGTAAAGCAAAAAGGTGTTTATCATTATATAGCTTTATTTTATTAAATGTTCTTATAATTATATGGTGTACAGGACTTATTCTTGAAGAATTCTCTTTTCGCCAAGAACCTCATTTTCGTTGGTTTGCCTTATGGGTTTCATATTTGGGCATATGCTTTTTTGGTTATGCGTGGCTTTTATTTGCCTTTTGTTTTTCAGGCATAAAAATCAAGATTACAAAAAAACTCATATTTATTCCCGCTCTTCCTTTTTTGATATGCTATTTATTTTTATTGACAAATCATTTTCATCAGTTATTCTACATAATTCCTCCAGATGCAAAAAGACAATTTGGACCAGTACATAAAATCTTAGTAATAATCTCTTTTATTTACATTGTTCTTGGAATTGTTCTCCTTGTAAGATCGTTCCTAAAAAGCAAAGGTCTTACTCGCTCACAATTATTATTTTTTATTATCGTCTCATTTATAATTGGCTCAATCGTTTCTATCAGAATCTACTTCAAGTGGGACATTGAACTCATTCCGATTGTGGTTATACTTTTTAACTATTTAATATTTTACAGAGGATTTAAAAAATTTAATTTATTTAAGCTGGTACCAATCCCAATTTTCACATTTACTGACTCCTTAGAACAAGGAATCCTTATTATTGATAGGGATATGGAGTTAATACGTATAAATAAGGCCTTAAAAATTATGTTTCCTAGCAGTAAGCTGTTAAAGGAAAACGAAACCATTGCACCATTTATTAATTACCTTCGATTATCCTGCGATTCAAGTGAGGATTCAATCAGATTGCTCAATCATATTGAATCCTCAAGCAAGGAAATCCCAAATGGAAAATTGCACCTAATTTACCCTGATGAAAAAACATTCACAGTAATAGTACAGCCACTTTTAAGCTCAAGCAAAAGAATATCTGGTCATATTATTACTTTTAACAATATAAGCAAATTAACAAAGCTTAATACTCTACTTGAAAAGCAAAACAATGAAATATTCCAAATGAATAAAGAGTTTCAAAAGATAAACAATGAAATCATAAGCTATACCAAATACATGCAGGAACTTTCAGTGATTAAAGAAAGAAACCGCATTCTAAATGAGCTTTATAGTTCTATCAAAATATGCTTCTTAACAATGAAGTCACATGTTCAACGACTAATTGATGAATTACAGACGAAAAAACAAATTGACCTTGACAAACTTGAAGACTTGAATGAGCTTATCAAGTCTGGTCTTCAAGAAATTCGCAGCTCCATTTACATGCAAAACAGCGATAATGACATAAATAACTTAAAAAACAATATCGACAAATTTAATATTAGTTTTGTTAAAAATGGCGTCGAAATTAAAATTTTGATTGAAGACGAAATTCGTCATACTGGTTTTAATGAACGTTCTGCTATCTTTAAGATTTTTCAGGAGACCTTTGATAATTCAATAAAACATGGAAATGCAACAGTATTTTATGTTATATTTAAATGTGACGACAACTCATTCAATATTCTTATAATGGATGATGGTAAAGGTTGTGAAGAAATAAATAAAGGCAATGGTTTAAACAACATTGATCAAATAGTCAAAAAGCTTAACGGAACTGTAACCTACGGCTCACTTGGACTTGATGAAGGATTTAACACTAAGATTTCCATTCCATTATCAGACAGAAAGGAATAGATTGATGATTAAGGTTCTAATTGTTGATGATATTACGATTTTAAGAAATAGTCTTTTATTTATGTTAAATGAAGATCCTGACTTAGATGTTATAGGAACAGCCTCTCATGGTGAGGAAGCTTTAGAAAAATGTGCTCTGTTAGCTCCTGATGTGATCTTAATGGATCTAAAAATGCCTATTTGTGACGGAGTAGAAGCAACAAAAAAAATTCGTCAAAAGTATTCTGATGTAAAAATTCTCATTCTTACTACCTTTAAAGAAGAAGCTGATGTCGCTGCAGCATTAAAAAATGGTGCAAACGGTTATTTATTAAAGGATATCGAGCCTCAAGAGTTGATTGCTGCCATAAAAAATGTATATAAGGGAATCATCTCCATTCACCAGGATGTTTTCAAGCCTTTGGGTACAAAAAACTCAGATAGTGATGACGCATCTGCCAAATTTGAAGATATAATCACTTCAAGAGAGAAGGATATTATTCGTTTGATGGTTGAGGGAAAAAACTATAAGGAAATTGCAAAAGATCTATATATTTCCGAAGGCGCTATAAGAAATATCATATCTGAGTTACTTCGAAAGTTAGAATTAAAAGACCGCATTCAACTTGCAGTATTTGCTGTAAAAAATAAGATTATTTAACAAACTCAATTTGTGTCTTCTGTAACCTGTCCAGGAAATAATCCCCTTCTTTAGCGTGTTAACTTAACTCTTGAACACGCTAAAGAAGGGGAAGTTTTTCAAACAACCACGTCACCTTATTCATTAAATACAATTAATCTTTTACATTTATCTAACTGCTAAATGTAAGATTAATAGTGTATTTAATATAATTACTAACTCATCTACTTGTTACCTATCTCATTAGCTATTTTCAACGCTTCCTCTACTGAATCAAAGTCACCTGACTCAAGATGGATACAGTAATATACACAATCGTTTTTCCAACCAAGCATATGGCTGCCATCAGCATATGTCCATTTGTACTCACTTTCACCAGCAACAATGAGTCTTGTATCATCATTCGGGTCTTTAATCCTGTCGAATTCTTGCATAGGCCAAGCACCCTCAGTTATTATTAGCTCAAGTACTGTTTTTCCATTCTCATATTTACCAGTAAACATATTGCAGTCTTTTTCAAATGGATCCATTCCAACAAGTCTGGTTTTTAGTTCATAGTCCTTCGAAATTTTTTCTGGTATCTTAACCTTGAAGCCAACCATTTCTTCTATTTCACCTATAGTTGTCGTCTGTGGCAAATATGTCTGTGATCTTATTACTCCTACACTTTCTTTTTTATCACAAGATGGAAATGTTTTATTCACAAATAATTTCGTAATTTCCTTTGCTGAATATAAATCAAAGTCCTGACTTTGCCTTGAAAGCTCATAGCTAAGGCCATCATGCTTCCATATAAGATAATGATTCGTTTTTATTCCGACAGGCTTTTTCTGCAAATCATGGTCAGGATATATCCCCTGTGGTGAGCCTTCAACCCAATAAAACTCAAAATCTTTAACCTTATACATTTGATATTTTTCATTCATCTTAATATATTCTATGTATTCATCGATTTGTGCATAGCTACCAGATCTTATTGAAAGCACCATTCCATCATTCTTTTTTGAATAAATACCCGTAATATCTACAGTTTTATTGTCTTTAATACTTACACCTTTATTTCTCTGTATGAACTTATATCCTCCCCATAGCTCTGACGGCATATATACTTCACTGCCGATTTCCTTTGAAAGCTCTTCATCAGTCATTCCAGTATAGTCAAAGTTTAAGTCACTTACATAATCATCTTTAATTTCATATTTGACCGAATCAAATCCATCCTCAGTCCTTTGGACTACATAAATCCATTTTCCAATTCTTTCAATGCCTTCGGCTGCTATTACTCTCGCCTCTTTTGAAAACAACATCGTAAATCCTGGCGCCATCAAAACAAAAACAATCGCAGCAGCAATGTAGGTTTTAATGTTTAGATTTACAGGAAAAGCATTCATCAATAGTCTACGATGCCTTAATTTTGATGATTGTTTATTACCGTTTTTAATTTTCTCGGAAACATCAGCTAAAACCTTTTCAGATGGATCTATCTTATTTGCTTTAATATCAAGCTCGTTTCGAATCAACTCTTCAAAATTATCAATCTCACACATTGCTTCCACACCCCTTTCCTTCAAACCCAAATCCGTCTTTTTGCAGCTCTTTTGCTAACATTTTTCTTGCATTATGCAGGCGGGATTTAACCGTTCCCTGAAAGCAGTTCAATGTCTGTGCTATTTCCTTGACAGAAAGGTCATTATAGTAATGTAATATCACAGTTGTTCTAAGGGGCAGACTCAATTTATTGAGTGCGCTATAAATCGACTCGTTCGACTCTCTTGACTCCATGAGTGAATCAAAATCCCTTTGACCATTCAGCATTTCATTGCTTTCACTCAGGTCTTCAAACGACACCCGATTTTTTTCCTTCGCCTTAACACGCCAGCTCGTTCTAACAAGTATTCTATAAAACCAAGCCCTAAATCTAGAAGGCTGCTTTAGATATTTAATATCTCTATAGCACTCTAATAGCGCCTCCTGGACAATATCTTCAGCGAGATCCTTTCTCCCTGTGATCAAATACGCATATCTCACAGCTTTATTAAAATGGTTTCTGAATAAAATATTAAACGACTCTGCATCGCCTTTTTGGCATTTCAGCACTAATTCAGCTTCATCCACGGTTACATCCCCTTCCTTGATTAGATAAAGAGTACTCTTTAATTATATAGGGATTAAAAGTTGAAGAAAGGTTCATTGTTTAAAAAATATTTCAATCATCGTTTATAAAACAGAATTCAGAACCCAGAATTCCGAATTCAGAATTTCTTTATTCTGAGTTCTGAATCCTGAATCCTGAATTCTATGATTGTAAGTTCTATGATTCTGTGTTCTATTTAAAATAATTTACTCCTGCTTCAAATAGCTTCTGATCTTTTTCGCCTGGTACATTCTTAATTATGTTTGATCCTATTCTCTCGGAGTGACCCATCTTACCAAGCACTCTTCCGTCAGGGCTAGTTATACCTTCTATTGCCTGAATAGAGCCATTTGGATTAAACCTGATGTCGTAAGTTGGATTACCTTCTAGATCAACATACTGAGTAGCAATCTGTCCGTTTCTCTCTAACTCCATCAGAACCTCAGGACTTGCTACGAACCTTCCTTCACCGTGAGAAACTGCAATCTGATGAATATCTCCTGCTTTCACATTATCAAACCATGGAGACATTACGGATGTAACCTTTGTGCTCACCATCAAGGACACATGTCGACCTATGGTATTGAATGTGAGTGTCGGACTTTCTTCGGTCAAATCTCTTATCTCACCATAAGGCACAAGTCCGAGCTTTATTAAAGCCTGGAACCCGTTACATATTCCGAGCATTAAACCATCACGATGTTTTAAAAGCTCCATTACTGCTTCCTTAACGATTGGGTTTCTAAACGCAGTAGCAATAAATTTACCTGAACCATCAGGCTCGTCCCCGCCACTAAAGCCTCCTGGAAGCATAATAATTTGTGAGTTGTTTATCTTTTTAGCCATCATTTCGATTGACTCTTCAATCTCATGTGATGAAAGGTTGTTTATGACAAACACATCAACTTCTCCACCAGCTTTTTCAAACATCCTTGCTGTATCGTATTCGCAGTTTGTACCAGGGAATACAGGCATGAATATCCTTGGCTTTGGAGAAGTAATCTTAGCTTTTCCAGTTGCTCTGCTTTCGTATAAATATTTCTTAGGCTGTGAACCAATATCCTCCTGAACTTTGGTTGGGAAAATCTTTTCAAGCGTTGCTTCCCAGCTTCCGAGAGCTTTTTCAAGGCTGATCTTTGTTCCACAAATGTATATATTCTTTTCTTCCTGCGTAAATCCTAACACGCTGTATGACACATCCCCAAAGGTTGCATCTAGAGCTAAGTCGCCTGGCATTTCAAGGATAATTGATCCATAAGATGGCTTGAATAGATCATTCTGATTGACATTATCACAGAAGCTGAATCCGTACATGTTACCAAAACACATTTTACTAATAGCTTCGGCAACTCCACCAGTCTTAACAACGCTAGATGAGAGAACCTTACCTGCTTTTATAAGTGCTGTTATCTTATCAAAACCTTTTTTGAGTTTTTCAAAATCAGGCATGCTTTCATTATCCAAATGCGCTTTGATCAAAACAGCAACGTTTCCAGACCCCTTAAACTCGGTCGATATAACATTATTTACATTTACAGTATCGACAGCAAAAGAAACTAATGTTGGCGGAACTATCATGTCCTTAAATGTTCCAGACATGCTGTCCTTTCCACCAATCGCAGGTATGCCAAATTTCTTTTGTGTATAGTAAGCACCAAGAAGTGCACTAAATGGCTTGCCCCACTTTTCAGGATCATTTCCGAGCTTTTCAAAGTACTCTTGTAATGTAAGTCTAACTTTTTTATAATCTCCACCCAAAGCAACAATCTTAGCTACCGACTCAACAACAGCGAATACTGCTCCGTGGAATGGGCTCCATTTAGCTATAGAAGGATTATATCCGTATGTCATAATAGTCCCTGTGCTTGTCTCACCATTTAGAACAGGAATTTTTGCAGCCATACCTTCTGCAGGACTCAATTGATATTTTCCTCCAAAAGGAAGCAATACAGACCCCGCACCTATTGTTCCGTCAAATCTTTCAACCAAGCCCTTTTGGCTACATGCATTAAGCCTTGCAAGGTTATTTAGCCAAGCCTCTTCTATATTTTTTGCATCCTTTATTTCATCAGGCAATGATGTAATAGCTGAGTTCTTGAGTGGTGATTTAACAACAACACTTGTCATCTGCTTTACACCATTTGTGTTAAGGAAATCTCTGCTAACATCAACTATTGTCTTGTTTCTCCAAACCATTTTGAGCCTGTTTATTTCTGTAACCTCTGCAACAACAACTGCTTCAAGATTCTCTTCTCTAGCAGCCTTTATAAATTTGTCCACATTTTCCTTCTCAACAACAACAGCCATTCTTTCCTGTGACTCGGAAATTGCGAGCTCTGTTCCGTCAAGTCCCTCATACTTTTTAGGTACAGCATCAAGATTTACTGACAATCCATCAGCAAGCTCACCTATAGCAACTGATACGCCGCCTGCACCAAAGTCATTGCATCTCTTTATCATTGTGCTTATCTCAGGCTTCCTGAAAAGTCTCTGAATCTTTCTTTCTGTTGGTGGATTACCCTTTTGTACTTCAGCACCACATGTAAGAAGTGAATCCTCAGTGTGTTCCTTAGATGAACCAGTTGCTCCTCCACAGCCGTCGCGTCCAGTTCTGCCACCTAAAAGTATAATAATATCCCCTGCCATTGGGGTTTCTCTTACAACATTCTTCTTAGGAGCAGCACCAATAACAGCTCCAATTTCCATTCTCTTTGCAACAAATCCCTCGTCATAAACTTCTGCAACCTGTCCGGTAGCAAGTCCTATCTGGTTTCCGTATGAGCTGTAGCCTGCTGCGGCACCAGTTGTAATTTTCCTTTGAGGCAGCTTTCCAGGTATGGTATCCTTTACGCTGATTCTTGGATCACCGCTACCTGTAACACGCATCGCCTGATAAACATAAGAACGCCCAGAAAGAGGGTCTCTGATCGCTCCTCCAAGACATGTTGCAGCACCTCCAAAAGGCTCTATCTCAGTTGGATGGTTATGTGTTTCATTTTTAAACATTACAAGCCATTCTTCATTTGTCCCATTTACATCAACATTCACTACTATGCTGCATGCATTTATTTCGTCTGAAACATCAAGATCATCAAGGGTACCATTCTTCCTAAACTCTTTCATTGCAATAGTTGCAATATCCATTAGGCAAACATCCTTTTGTCTGTCCCCATAAACATATGATCTTGAATTAAGATAGCTTTTATATGCTTCACTAATACTTTTTGTATAAGCGCTGTTTTCAATTTGGACACTTTTCACCTCAGTAAGGAATGTTGTATGTCTACAGTGATCTGACCAATAAGTATCTATTACCTTGATTTCAGTAACTGTAGGGTCTCTTTTCTCAGTATTCTTAAAGTAATCCCTGCAGAACTTTAAGTCTTCAAATGACATTGCAAGACCCATCTCCTGCATAAATGATATGAGGTCTTCTTCTGACATTTCTATAAGCCCGTTTAAAACCTTTACATCATCTGGCATTGAAACCTCTGTATCAAGTGTAACAGGCTTTGTAAGTCCAGCTTCCTGACACTCGACTGGGTTTATACAATAATCCTTAACCTTCAAGTATTCTTCATCGGATATATCCCCTTCAAGCACAATAAGCTTAGCTACCTTCGTAACAGGCTTTTCACCTTCTGTAAGTATTTGAATACACTGGGATGCGGAGTCAGCTCTCTGGTCATATTGTCCTGGAAGATACTCGATAGCAACGAGTCTGCTATTATTATCTATTTCAATATTTTCGTCATACACCTTGTCTACAGGAGGCTCAGAAAAAATAATATTCCTTGCAGCCTTGTACTCATCATCAGAAATTCCTTCAACATCATACCTGTTAATAATCCTAACAGCTTTTAATCCTGTAAGATTAAGGTTCACCTTAAGATCACGATACAATCCTTGAGCCTCGATATCAAAACCTTTCATCTTTTCCACAAAAATTCTTCTTACATTTTTGTCCATGTGTTTTCTCCCTTCAAAACTTTATAAAATTAAATACAATTAATCTTTTACATTTATCGGTATTTTACTCTGCTAAATGTAAGATTAATAATGTATTTAATATAATTAAATGCCCAATTGACAAGTTATATTTTCAATATGACTATTTCATTATAATATGATAGAATAAATAAGTAAAATTAATAATTTTAATCTTTATTATAAGGAGTACTTATGGATATTAATTTTGAGCTTTATAAAATATTTTACCACGCTTCAGTTTCAGAGAGCTTTTCAGGCGCTGCTAAAAATCTTTTTATTTCTCAATCTGCCGTAAGTCAGACTATAAAAAACCTTGAGGAAAAGCTTGGTGTTACTCTTTTTCAAAGAAACTCAAGAAATATAACTCTTACGACAGAAGGAAAGCTGCTTTTTTCACATGTTGAACAGGCTTATAACTTTCTAAAAACTGCCGAGAACAAAATTTCAGAGATCCGAAATATGGAATCTGGAGAAATAAAAATAGGTGCGAGCGATACTGTCTGCAGATATCATATCAGAGATCATCTCGAGCAATTCAACAAGCTTTACCCGAATATTAAAATTAATGTGATCAACAGAACCTCCTCACAAATCCTTAGCCTTTTAAAAAACGGTATTATCGATCTAGGAATAATTACGCTACCTGTGAAGGATGAAAGCGTGTCCGTTAATGAGTTTTTAGCAGTTCAGGATATATTTATAGCATCACATAAGTTTTCCTCACTTTCTAAAGAGGTAATAAGCTTCACAAAGATTTCTGGCTACCCTGTACTTATGCTTGATAAAAATAGCTCTACACGTCATAATATCGATACATTTTTTAAAGCTAAAGGCATTGAAATAGTTCCAGAAATCGAGCTTGAAAGTGTTGATCTTTTAGTTGACTTTGCAAGAATTGGGCTTGGTATTTCATGCGTACTAAAGGAAAGTGCAAATGATGCACTTCAAAAAAATGAAGTTTTTGAAATCAAAACAGAAGAAATGCTGCCTCTAAGAAAACTAGGAATAGTCTCAATCAAAACAATGCCGCTTTCTCAGGCAGCATCTAAATTTATCGAGCTGGTAATAGCAGGAAAATAGAAATTTAGGTCGAATTATATAATATTTAAAAAAATAATAGGGGTGAAAAATATGAACTATAAAGAATTTGGAAGAACAGGTGAGACGCTAAGTATTTTAGGCTTTGGAGCAATGCGTTTTCCAACAAAAGATGGGGATACTGCAAACATAGATTATGAAAAAGCAATCCCCATGGTAAGATATGCCATAGATCATGGTGTGAATTATCTTGATACTGCTTGGACATATCATAATGGAAAAAGCGAGGCCTTCTGTGCTGAAGTCATGAAAGATGGTTACAGGGAAAAAGTGAAAATTGCAACGAAATCACCTATCTGGGATGTTAAAGAAAGAAAAGATTTTAATAAATTTTTGGATCAACAACTTGAGAATCTTCAAGTAAGTACTATTGATTTTTATCTCCTTCATGCCGTTAATCAAAACACCTGGAATGCTTGTAAAGCTGCACAATACAAATCATTTCTTGATGAGGCGAAGGCTTGCGGCAAAATAAAATATGCAGGATTTTCATTTCATGATGAAATCAACTTATTTAAGGAAGTTGTTGATGATTATCCATGGGACTTCTGTCAAATCCAACTAAACTATATGGATGAGTCTTATCAAGCAGGACTTGAAGGCTTAAAATACGCCTACGAGAAAGGCCTTGGTGTCATAATTATGGAGCCTCTACGCGGCGGAACATTATCAAAAACTGAGCTCCCAAAAGCTCTAGAAGACATATGGAATCAATCCGATATAAAAAGAACACCTGCTGAATGGGCTTTGAAATATTTATGGAATAAGCCAGAAGTTGGCGTAGTTCTAAGTGGTATGAGTGAAATGTATCATGTAGAGGAGAATATTCGTATCTCTTCACAGATAGACGTAGGCACACTAACAGCAAAAGAAAAGAATTTAATTGAAGAAGCCAAGAAGTTTTATAATGAAAAAACTGTTGTAAACTGCACTAGTTGTCAGTATTGTATGCCATGTCCTGTTGGCGTCAATATCCCTGAGAATTTCTGGGCTCTTAACCACGACTCGCAGTTTGATGATCGAGGAAAAGCAAACTTCTGGATTAATGGTTGGCTTAGCAAAGGAGCAAGAGCATCTTCTTGTATCGAGTGTGGACAATGTGAAGATAAATGTCCACAAAAAATCGAGATTCGGAAATACTTAAAGGTTGTATCGGAGAAGTATGAGAAGATTGTATGATACATTAAGAAACCTCCCAAGGATTTCAAACTGAACCTTGGGAGGTTTTTACATCATTTAATTTGTTCCATTGCTTTACTAATTGCTACTTAGAAAGCTTCTTCTTCCAGATCAGGACATAAGTTCCCCCCCTCATAAACTTCTATATTATTAACATCTTATTCTATAGGTATTTCCACAGCATTATCACCGTATTTTATTACAACTGACTTAATGGAATCTAGCATCATTGGACATTCAAAAGGCACTTTCATATTGAATAAGTTACCTGAATCCCATCCTAAACTATTTTTAAAATCACTTAATTCTGTCATATCCTTTAACTTGATAGCAAGATCTCTGATAAACCATGCTTTTTCATGAATTTCATCTGCAAATACAGGTTTCTTCTTAAAATACCGAAGGAATACCTCTTGAAATATATCATCAGCATCGCTTCTGTTCTTACAGTAAGCATACGCCACCTTGAAAACAGTATTCTTATAGCGTTCAATTATATTTATAATTTCCTTTTCTTTCAAGTTTTTTCTCCCCTCTACTATTTTAAATTCGAACCAGTTCACTTATAAAACCTTTTTGTACGATAAAAAATCACAAGAAAAAAAAATTTTTTACAAAGTATTATAAATCAAACTATATACTAAATAAGTATCTATGTATATCTATAACAATTTGCATACAACCCCTTCAGAATTTGATATAATTTACTAGTACCCAAAAATTTATTGAAGTAAAATCAACATACTGATTATTTATAAATGGAGGACACTCACATGAACAATATGATTAAAGGACAAAAAGCAAAAATCGCAGATTTTGTAGGATCATATGTTTTTGAAGTAGAAATATCTGTCAACGCACCTATGACTATTGATATTACATGCTTTGGATTAGATGATAAAAAACAACTCTCTGATGATAGATATATGATATTTTACAATCAAATGAGCTCGCCTGAGAGAAGCATAGAAATGATAGAAAACAAGCAAAACAAGGGGGTATTTAAATTAAACCTTCCTATGGTGCCTTCAACAATTAAAAACCTTGTTTTCACAGCAACAATTGATGGTGAAGAAAAGATGTCAGATATAGTATCAGGAGATTTCCATGTCACTGTGAATGGACAAAATGTCATCTGCTACCAGTTTAATAACAAGGACTTTAAGAATGAGAGAGCAGTAATAATCTCTGAAATATACTTCAAGGATATCTGGAGAATCGGCGTTGTAGGTGACGGCTTTGATGGCGGCCTGAGCTCCTTGTTAAAGCATTTTGGTGGTATTGAAGCAGACGAAATGTCCAATCAGCAGCAGATAGAAAAACCTGCAGATCAAAGTAATACTCCAACAGGACAGGCGGTCAACCTACAAAAGAGAATAAATCTAGAGAAAAAAATGGAAAAGCAAGCTCCCCAGATTCTTTCATTAGCAAAGAAAGCATCGGTTTCTTTAAAGAAAGCAGGTCTTGAGAATCATACAGCTAAGGTCGCTCTTTGCCTTGATATTTCAGGTTCAATGTCATCGCTATACAGCTCAGGGAAGATTCAAACCTTTGCTGAAAGAATTTTAGCACTTGGCTGCAAGTTTGATGATGACGGAGCCATAGACATATTCCTGTTCGGTGCAAAAGCACATGAGGCTGGAGAGTTTAGCATTGACAACTATAATAGTTATATCAAATCTCTTATAAAAAAATACCCTCTTGAGGGAGCAACTTATTACGGTAAGGTTATGAAGACAGTTAGGGATTATTATTTTCCAAACAGTATTAATCATAAAATAACAAAGTCGAATTTTCCTGTATATGTAATGTTTGTTACTGATGGTGCAACATTTGATGAAGATGTTTCACGTGCTAATATCCAAGATTCTTCTTACGAGCCAATATTCTGGCAGTTTATGGCAATCGGTAAATCTACCAAGGATATAATATCAAAAAGAAAAGGGTTATTTGGCAGAAAAACCGTTAGTACTGTTAGTTCTTTTAGTGATTTCAAGTTTTTAGAAGAATTGGACAACCTTCAGAATCGGTTGATCGATAATGCAAACTTTTTCAGTGTTGAGGATCCGTCAAACATTTCAGATGAAGAACTATATGATTTACTAATGAGTGAGTACCCGACATGGCTTAAACAAGCTAGTGAAAAAGGTATGATTTAATGATATATAATCCTTAAATTAACCGACTTAGTTAAGGGTTGATTTACCCCTAACTTTTACTGGATGAATTTGCGAAGCAAATACTAGAATCTCAAGGACTCGATGCCCTTGAGATTTTGTTGTTTTCTATATTTATCTAGAAATAAGCCACAAACAAGTTTGCTTCAATATCCTTAGCAGGTCCATTCAGGTTATAATACCTCCCCTTATACATTAAACAATTGTCGAAAACAATAACTCTTTCAGTGCTTCCGTCAATGAATGTAAATTTAAATTCTGAAACCATCGTACTGGTATCTGGTTCTTTTTTGAGTTTTATCTCATCTCCTGCAAACGCTTTTATAACCCTTGCTGTTTTGCAAACCTGCTGGGGTTCTACACCAATCTCTTTAACGCCCCCACTAACCTCAACTTTCAAAGCACTCAAAAGATAATTAAAGTTACTCTTATCGATATTTTCAGGTACTGTAATCAAAGTTTTAAAATAGTCTATGAATTCTCTATTCACTTTGATAAACTTTATAGGCATTCCTTCCCTGTAAAGACCATATTCTTTAAGTTTTACTGAAGGTATCTCTATTAAAAGCTTATCATCTCCAACAACTGTAAAATTAAACTTACTATAAGAAGACCTGTAATACTTTGAAAGCGGTTCATCAGAGTTATCATCAATATTGGAATTCTCATTTCCTCCCGAAAACTCAAGTACATAAAAAGGATAGACCGCTTCCCTGTAAGATGACAATCCACCTCCATACTCCTCACATGCAACTACACCAGATAGCTTTTCAGCAAGCACCTTCCTTTGACTTGGCGTCAGCTTTATATTCTTTTCGATATCCAATGCACAAATATTCAGATCGTCGCAGCCCTCTATATCTTCTCTTATCTTCTGTGTAAGTAGTTTTAAATCAACATCAGGTTTTGAAAGTTTATCAAGTTCACCAGACGTAAAGGTAAATTTTATATCCTCGGTTTTTACCCATCCGACAAAACCATTGAATCCACCGATTACTCTGCTCCACCCACTCTTGGTATCAGTCTCTATAATAGTTACTGGCGCAATATTACTCTTTAGCATACTATCAAGTGGACGATAAATTGAATTAATATCAGGTTCATCATATAGTCCGAATGGTTCAGTAATAAATCCCTGATTTACTTTCATCCCAGGTTTGTATTCCGAATAATATTCATTTTTCAGCCATCCTATATCCGAATAATCTTCCATCGCTCTACCTGATATAATCCTAACCAAGCTCCATTCCCGTTCCTTATACACTACATTGATAAGATTCCCTTGTTCTGCTATTGAAACAGTTGGGCTTTTCTCATCTGGAAACTGTCTTAAGCAAATAGTACCATCCTCCCTGCCTCCGCCTGTTATTACACTATTAAACAAGCTTGCGTCATTAACCGTACACTCGTCAAAATTGACTGTATGTTTGATTCCTACCCCTATTGTATCAAATCTCAAGTAAAACTCAGTCTGATTTTCTGGCAATATGATTTTGCTTCGGTCATCCGCGATCTCTGGTTCCATGGTTGCTACGTACCAGCCTGAATTACCGCCATCTTTTGTGTACATTCCGATCACATTAATAACCCTACCATAAGGAATTTTAATTATATCCTCGAAATCTTCTCCAGGACCATTCTTACCCCGTACCTCTCTTGTCACATAGGTATAGTAATATTGATTTATTATATTATCCTTATTGACTATATTTATTTTCGTAGTATCTTCAATAAGCTCTCCATCTTTATAAATATAGTAATGCTTTTCATTCTCATCTGAATTTCCGCTTTCTATCATAACTTTGGCTGTTCCAACATTCATAAGTCTCGCATACTCATTTCTAGTGGCTTCAGTAACATCGAGTTTTTCAAAATGATCGTCGTTCCACCTGTATATCCAAACATATGGAGGCAAACTTCCCACAGATGTACAAACCAACTCCACATCACTATTCGAGTCAAGATCCATCACTTGGGTATAATCGGTATCAAGAAGCTGCAACCATTTACCATCTTTCCATGCGATAACTTTAAATTCTATCGAGGAGGCCCCCATTTGGCCTTTTATGCTTATTTCATTTTTCCCATCATTATTTAAATCCTGTGCCTTAAATTCAATATCAACCGTTCCATAATTGCTAACAATACCTATTTCATATAAATTCCCGCCATCCTCAATATAAGCCATAACCTCCCCTGTCGTCTTTGAAGAAGCTAGGTTCGGATCAGGCTTAACATATAGCTTTATTTTTATCGCTCCATCCTTTACACCTGTTAAACCCCTTTCTTCTGAGGGAACCCATTCATCCGAAGGCATTCCCTTATTTATTTCACTTACCGACACAGCCTTAAAGAGGCCGCTTGCTTTCTCCTCTTTTTTATTTTTATCCTCGACATTTTCCTTCTTCTCTGATACAAACTCTTCAATTGATGAAAGAACATTCGAAATATACTGCTGATTATTTAAAGCCAAAATAGCAATAATCACAACAAGAACTGCCGCTGTAAGAGGCTTAATGTAAGGCTTAATCTTGTATATTACAGTACCAACCCTGTACTTGGTTTTTTTGACTTGATACCGCCTTTTATCAATAGATTCCATAACCCTCAAATATGTATTGCCATCATTTTTCACATCCTCTTTTATATGGTCTTCTGTCAATTTGAGTATTCCAAGATGATTGCGGCAATCTTTACATGTCTCAAGGTGCTTATGAAGTTCTTCCTTTTCACTATCGCACATAAGACCGTCTAAATATCGAGCAAGGTCTTCAAAATTATATTTGCACTTCATCAAATACACCTCTTTCCTTCATATTGTCAACCTTATTTAATATCATTTTCCTAGCACGCTGAACCTTCATTTTTGCCGCTTCGGGTGAAACCTCAAGAATATCTGCGATCTCCTTGTATGAAAATCCCTGTATATGCTTTAAAACAAGAGCTATTTTCTGATCATTCTTCAAACCATTTATCAGTTTTACAATTAATTCCCTCTGCTCCTTCATTTCATATGCTGAATCGGGACAGTCCGAAATACTGCAGGATATATAATCAATTTGCTCACTATCAAAACTTTCTAGGCTTTTCTTTTTCTTCTTGTACTGGGTTTTAAAGACATTAACCGCAATATTGTAAAGCCATGTAGAAAAACTCCAGCTGTTGTTATATTTGTATAGATTGTTGTACGCTCTGATAAAAACTTCCTGAAGGATATCCTCTGTATCTTCCTTCGATACTGTCAACTTGTATATAAACTTATATAACTGATTCTGATAACACTGAACCAGTATAGAAAAGGAGTCCGTATTTCCACTAAGAACATTTTCTATCAATACGCTATCCCTGTTCAAAATATATCTCACCATCCTAATTAAAAATTCCAAATTCAACAACGGTTATTTTTGATTTCACCTAATTATACTTTATATTTTTAAATAGGTAACAAAATTTTGAAATCACTTCTTGATTTACATATGATTGTGAAGTTTTAAAGATAAACTATATTCTTTGCAGGGAAATCTCATTATGATATTATAGAGGAATAATTAGCTATTAAAAGGAGATATGTTTTATAATGAAAATGCCAGGAAAAGTTAAATTTGCTGCGATTACTCTTATCGTCTTAGGAGGTCTTTGGAGCATTACCTCAGTTATGCTTACTTTATCTAGTATAATAAGATCCTCAAAATCCTCATTGATTTCAATATTACCTTTAATGATTTTAATGGCATCATTCCTAACAGCCGGAATAGGAATGCTATTTAAGAAAACTTGGGCCTGGTGGATTGCTCAGATCAGTTGTTTAATGATATCAATCGGGTTAATTAATTTTTTGATCATATTTAAAGAGCCTGGAATGTTTGTAGGCATACCTATTTTGCTTATAATTCCTATTATGAGCATACTTTTATTCAATAAAGATTCAATGTTATTTTTCGACTTTGATGAAAACAAAAGGCCAAAGACTATTATAAAAATTTTATCAGTAACTGTATTAATATTAGTTGCAATTTTAATTAAAAATTTAATGTTCAAATAATACGTTTTAATTTATTAAATTTAGAAAGCAGTAGTCAAACATTCATTATGTCAACCAACTTAAAGACATAACAAAACCCTAGAAGCTTTATGCATCTAGGGTTTCATTTGGTTGCGGGGGCCGGATTTGAACCGACGACCTTCGGGTTATGAGCCCGACGAGCTACCGTACTGCTCCACCCCGCGATATTAATAAGTGCCGGAGACCGGAATCGAACCGGTACGGGAGGTAAGTCCCGCAGGATTTTAAGTCCTGTGCGTCTGCCAGTTCCGCCACTCCGGCGAGTGTAATCGGTGTTTCCATCGGCGACTTTTATAGTATAATATAATATATGATCTGTGTCAACATATTTTTAATATTTTTATAATATTTTTTAATGCCACTTGTAATGCCACTTATATATCAATCAACTGAATCATTTATATTATAGTATATTAAACTTTCAATGAAATTATACCAAATAGACATTTAAAAATAATTTCATAGAATCAAAATCTCAAGGGGCATGGAGCCCATCGATTTTAGGATTTACTTCGTAAATTCCTCCACATATATAAAATCCGGACCACAAAGTCCGGATTTAGCACTCATCATAATATTTTAAAATTGAACTGATTTTCGGTATCCTCCGCTGCCCCTTTTGGATTCAAAATTCTTCTTTAAGTCATGAAGCTTTTCATCACTATCCTTCATAAACCTTGCCAGTCGATCTTCAAATGATATATTGTCAACGTTATTCTTGCTCCAATCAATATCCGCAGGTTTTCTAACTTTTGGAATAGGTTTTTGTTCTTGAGCTTTTTTGATAGATAAACTTATTTTCCCGTTATTATCAACAGAAATAACCTTGACTTTTACAACTTGACTTTCTTGTAGATGTGCCTTTATGTCTTTGACATATTCTTCGGCAACTTCTGAAATGTGTACTAATCCTGTTTTTCCTTCTGGCAGTTGAACGAAAGCCCCGAAAGAAGTTATTCCTGAAACCTTTCCCTCAACAATATTGCCTACTTCAACCAGCATAAAAAATATTATCCTCCTTAAAATATAAATGGGGTAATTAAATTATACACTACAATACCAGTCTAGTCAATACGTTGACGAAAAAATCAGCAATACATTCCTTATAATCATCTGTTAATATCAACAAAAACCTTCTCTCCCTTTTTTACCATACCAAGCTTTTCTCTTGCCATTTTTTCTATGTATTCATCAGAATTAATCGCCTTTTGCTGCTTCTCAAGCTCACTTTTAAGCAATAATTCCTCACCTTTTCTTTTCTCAATTTCGTTATATTGAGATTTTTTTGAACTCAACATAGAATTCAGACTAAAAGCCGTTTTCCCTGCATATGCAAGGATAACAACTGCAACAACAGTCCAAAACCAAGTCTTTTTCTTACTCTTCATAACATTTCTCCTCTTTTGTAAAAACTACTTATATATTTTATTATTCTACTATCATTTTGTAAATACCTTCTTTTAAATATAAATTTATATCTATATTTTTTTCCGAGCATTTCTAAAAATCTTTTTTTCAAATGACATTTTTACCTTTCTTATCCGACCAATCCTTCTTGTATTCCTGCACAACTTTAATACTATCTTTTTAATAAACTTTGCTGGAATTAAAATTATCTTGAAAAGAATATTAAAGGGGTAAATAGCGATTTTCCATATAATCCGAAATACTTTTCCTAAAATTTCAATACATTTTAATGCAATTGTCATAATGACCTTACTTAAAAGCAACATATAAATGACTGCCCCAAGAAATATCCCCAGGAACAAAAACCCTCTTATTTCCCCGTCATTACTAAAATATACAATCCCAAACATTACCCCAGCAGCAATAATCCAGTATAAAATATCTTCCAGATAAGTAACTAGATTATTTGTTTTGAATGCTTTTCTTTTAATTCTGAATATATCATAAATAAATACCAAAAGCATTCCTCCGAAAACCGATAAAATAAAAATATAAGCTTGATTGCCCACTGATATTTGCAATCCTTATCACTAATCCTTTACTTAAGTATTGATTTAAAACTCTACTTAAACATTTTTGCCCAAAATCCACCTGATTTTGAACTATCACTATCACTATACTCAAGAGATGAAATTTCGCCTTCTATATCAAGCTCACAGTTATCAAGATTAAGCTTGTTTATATGCAAGTCTTCTCCCTTTACTGTCAAAAGTCCCATTTCTGTTTCAACTATTACGCACTCATCATTAAAGCTTTCAACATCCAAAACACCAGAAACACTAAGTCTTTCCCTATTTTCAAGAATTAGATTCTGAACCTTTTGCTTTGGCGTCTTCTTATCGTCAACCATTCTTATCCCTCCAGTATTTTATCTGTATTTTCCCTATATAATTTTTGAAATCGCCTAGTACTCTCTAAATAATATGCGGACTCTTTATTAAAAATTACACATTAGCAAAATAAAAAAGCGCAAGCCTTTACACATTATGGAATCAATGTTTTAATCCCCATAACAGAAAGTGAGCTTACGCTTTTTATGTTTTATTCTGTATCCTTAATTCTATGGTTCTGGATTCTTGCTACTTGTTACCAATTTGTATTATAAGTATACCGCTATCCATCCCCTACACATTAACATACATCTCTTTTGCATCATTCTTATTTACAGTCTCAGAAACAGACTTAACTTCAACCTTGACATTACTGTTTCCAAATTGAATTTCAATTATATCTCCGACTTTGACTTCAGATGAGGGTTTTGCAACCTTGTCATTAATCTTGATCCTACCCTGATCGCAAGCTTCACAAGCTAGTGTGCGCCTTTTTATAAGCCTTGAAACTTTAAGATATTTATCAATTCTCAATTCTCTCACCTCATTAAAAAAAGGCTTCGTTAGAAGCCTTTTTTGATTATTTATTTACTTCATCTTTTAAAGCTTTTCCAACTTTAAATACAGGAGCTTTTGTTGCAGGTATTGTTATTTCTTCTTTTGTCTGAGGATTTCTTCCTTTTCTTTCAGCTCTTTCTCTAACTTCAAAAGTTCCAAATCCTACCAACTGAACTTTATCTCCGTTGCCAAGAGCTTCTTCAACACTTTCCATAAATGCATTTAATGCTTTTTCTGCATCTTTCTTTGATAAGTTACCTTTTTCCGCAATACTTGAAACTAATTCTGTTTTGTTCATTTTATTTCCTCCTAAGTGTTTATATGACTTTGGAACACTGAAAATATCTTGGTTTTGACCAGAGTTAGTTCTCAGTCTTCCTTATATGATCATTTTTGAAAAGCTCACATTAACATATTTTATGTACAATTACTGTTCCGCTAACCTTTTCAAAAATAATTCGCTAAAATACTTCTACAATCCCTTATCGACCTTTGCTTTTTCCCATAACTCATCCATCTCGGTCAATGTCATATCTTCAATTCTTTTTCCAACTTTCTTACTTTCCTCTTCTATGTATTCAAATCTTTTAATGAATTTGTTTATTGTCCCTGTTAAAGCTAACTCAGGCTGTATCTTTAAATACCTAGAAACATTTACAACAGAAAACAGTACATCTCCAAGCTCATCAGTTATTCTTTCCATATTATTACTTTTATATACATCCTTCAACTCTTGAATTTCTTCTTCAAGCTTAGCAAATGCGTCTTCAACATGATCCCAATCGAAACCTACCTGCGCTGCTTTCTGTTGTACCTTGTAACTTCTCATCAGTGATGGAAGATTTGAAGGAACATCTTTTAAAACTCCTGTATGGCTAGAAATTCCTTTTTCCTTTTTCTTGATAGCTTCCCAGTTGTTAACCACGTCATCAGCTGTTTCAGCCTTGTCCTCACCAAATACATGAGTATGCCTAAGAATCATTTTTCTAGACACTTCTGTTATGACATCACTAATATCAAAGGTACCATTCTCTTTTCCTATCTGAGAATGAAATACAATCTGTAAAAGCAGATCTCCAAGTTCTTCAGAAATCTTATTTTTGTCTTTGAGATCAATTGCTTCAAGAACTTCATACGTTTCTTCGATCAAGTATTTTTTTAAACTTTCATGATTTTGCTCTCTATCCCACGGACAACCATTTTCACTTCTTAGTAGAGCCATTATTTCAATCAAATCCGAAAATTCATATTTATCTTTAAGCATATATTCATCTCCCAGAAAAAAGTAAGCAAACTGCGAAGTTTGAATCTCCAAACTTTATTATAAATCAATTTCATTTTTTTTCAACTTATTTTATAATTATTTTATCTTTATTTATCTTTTTTATATATGTTTTGAGATCATTGCTTTACATTTTACCACATATTCACATAACATATCCATAATAATCGAAAAAATTGCACTAAATACAAACCCATAAACACACAAACTTCAATCAGGTATATATTTAGTGCAATTGTTCTTGCGTTTGTTATCGCAATTATCTTTGATATTATTATTGCAATTATTGTTCCATTTGTTTTCCCAAAAAACCAGCTGCTGCTTGGGCTAGTTTTGCTTCAACTTCTCCCATTCGGGCATTTGGATCCATTGATAAAAACATTACTGCACCAATCGGATCACCTTCAGAAATTATTGGTGTAACTACCTGCGCTGAGTATTTCCTATCACCTGATTCGTCAGCAACAATCGAAATGGTTTTTTCTTCAGGCGATTTTACCACTAAAACGGTTTTTTCTTCAATAATCTTATCAATATCTGGACTTAATGATTTTTCAAGAAATTCTTTTTTTGAAGCTCCTGAAACTGCAATAATAGCATCTCTGTCGGATATACAGGTTATATGCCCACTAGTTTTATGAAGAGATTCAGCATATTGGGTTGCAAAGTCTCCCAATTCACCAATAGGAGAATATTTTTTAAGTATCACTTCACCTTCTCTATCAGTAAATATCTCAAGGGGATCCCCTTCTCTTATTCTTAATGTTCTTCTTATTTCCTTTGGAATTACAACTCTTCCAAGATCATCAATCCTTCTGACTATTCCAGTTGCCCTCAAATTTATTACCTCCTTGTTTGTTTGATTGTAAGTTTGATTTTTAGTACAGTTTTATTATTGATAAATTATTGATGTTTTATACATTATAGGTGAATTGTGAAAATATATTTAAAGTGTTTTTAGACAAAATAAAAAAGCCCTTTTCTTTGAAGGACTTTTTATATCATAATTTTAAACTCTATTTCATAATTTTTATTTTATTAAATACTTTTTCATTCTTAACAATTTTAAATTTTTCATCCTTTATCCATTGCTCAATCATTTGGTCAACCTTGTCCATTTGATATGTTCGCTTCAATGTATCCTTAAGCTCATCAAACAATGGTCTTTTTATAACATAAAAGCCTTTTTCAGTTTCAACTAATGATATGTCACCTTCACTAGCACTATAAACCCAATTCATATATGCCTCTGGCATATTGTCACTTTTACTTACAGTAAACTCTCCTCCATTTTCTTTTCCCTTTTCATCTTCAGTATATTGAGTAGCCAAGCTCAGAAAATCTTCACCTGACTTAGCTTTTGACAGCATTTCCTCAGCCAAACTCTTTTTTTCACCAAGCTTATCTTTATCTAAAGCCTTTCCATCTTTGTCTAGATTACTAAAGAAAGCTTCCCAAACAGTGACCTTTCCTTCTTTATTCATTGCTTCAGTATATTGCTTTTTAAGCTCCTCATCAGAAATCTCAACTTTTCCAGCTTCAATACTTGCATACTTGCCTAATGCAAGCACATAATCCCTATATATATTTTCATATTGATCAAGAGTAATACCATACTTTCTCTTTATAGATGTATTGGCGATTCTCTTATCACCACTACCTTCACTGCTAATCAACTCGTCAATCGTGGCTTTTACTTGCTGCAAATCTGTATCGTCCAACGTGATATTGTTTTCTTTCGCTTTTATAAGCATTATTTTAAACTTCTGAACTTCCGCTAACGCATCATCTTTTGCTGAAACTTCTGCATTTTTTCCATTTATAGAGGTTTTCCAAAATTCTTTCTTGTCTTTATTGGACTTGTAATCGACCCCTCCATTTATCTCATACTCATTTTTAACAGCTGTTAGAAAAAATCCATAATCAGCTTTAGTAATTTTTTCACTGCCTACAGTAGCTACATATCCTGTTGCTTTATTGTAACTTATGTACATTAAAACACCCACGCACAATAATAGGACAATCACTATAGCACCTATTAACTTTTTGGTATTACTCTTCATTTTGACTTACCTCTCCTCCATACAAATATACCCTTCATAAACAACTAAACCTATATTATAGATTATAATAGATTATTTGCAATCCTGCAATTTTTTAATGTTCTGTAACAATATTTTAATATTTTCAGCAAATTCTTCTCTTTTTACCTCTTTCGATAAATATGTTATGTATGGCTTACTGCTTGCATTAAAAAGAATTTTCCTCCTGTACAGCTCCATAAGCCCGTTAATTATTGAAAAATCAACTTTAGCTTCATTTTTATACTGCAATATAACCGATCCAGATTTCTCCGAAATTGAAACGAATCCGCATGCTGCCGCTAATGTTTTCATATAAGCTATATGCAGGAGGTTTCTTACGGGCATTGGTATATCGCCATATCTATCTATCAATTCATCTTCTATTTCAGATACATCCTGCTCATTTTGAATGGATGCAATCTTTTTATACATGTTTATTTTGTGATTTTCCATTTCAATATACGAATTGTCTATATATGCATTTACATTCAAGTCAATGGTTATCTCATCAGTAACCATAGCACTTTCCTCACCTTTTAATTCTCTAACCGACTCATCAAGAAGCTTACAGTACATATCATATCCCACAGACTCCATTTGACCGTGCTGCCTTGAACCAAGAAGATTTCCTGCTCCCCTAATTTCCAAATCCCTCATTGCTATTTTAAAACCAGAGCCAAGATCAGTAAACTCTCTTATCGCTTGAAGTCTTTTTTCAGCTGTTTCAGCTAGAACCTTATCCTTTCTATATGTTATATATGCATAAGCAGCTTTGTTAGATCTTCCTACCCTTCCCCTCAGCTGATAAAGTTGAGCCAACCCCATTTTATCAGCATCCTCTATAATCATTGTATTTACATTTGGCATGTCGAGTCCTGACTCTATTATGGTAGTACATACCAACAAGTCATATTTACAGTTTATAAAATCATATATTATGTCTTCAAGCTCCTTCTCATTCATCTGACCATGACCGATAGCTATTCTTGCTTCTGGGACCAATGCCTGTATTTCAGAAGCTTTTTTCATAATGGTACCTACTTTATTATAAAGATAAAAAACCTGCCCACCTCTTGATATTTCGCGCCTTACTGCATCCTTAACAATATCGGCATTATACTCCATCACATATGTTTCGACAGGAAGTCTTTCTTCTGGAGGGTCTTCTATAACACTTATATCTCTGATACCAACAAGCGACATATGTAAAGTCCTTGGGATTGGTGTTGCAGTAAGAGTAAGCACATCTAAATTTGGTTTTAAATTCTTAATTTTTTCCTTGTGTGTTACTCCAAAACGCTGTTCTTCATCTATAATAAGGAGTCCTAAATCTTTAAACTCTAAATCTTTTTGTAAAAGCCTGTGTGTTCCAACTAGAACATCAATATTCCCTTTCTTTACATCCTTCAATATACCTTTCTGGTCAGCCGCTGTCCTAAACCTGCTAATTACATCCACAGTAATAGGGAATTCCTTCATTCTTGATGCAAAATTGTTGTAATGCTGTTGGGCAAGGATAGTTGTTGGCACAAGATATGCTACCTGTTTTCCATCCATAACGGCTTTAAATATAGCCCTTATTGCAACTTCAGTTTTTCCGTATCCAACGTCACCACAAAGAAGCCTATCCATAGGCTTTTCCATTTCCATATCCCGCTTGACTTCTTCAATGCACTTTAGCTGATCATCCGTCTCTTCATACACAAATGTCTCCTCAAACTGCTTTTGCCAAACGGTATCTTTTGAAAAAGAATATCCCTTCAATATCTGCCTTTTAGCGTAAAGCTTTACGAGTTCTTCTGCAATTTCCTTCAAAGATTCCTTAACACGTTTTTTGGTCTTTGTCCACTCACTTCCATTAAGCTTGTGCAATTTAGGAGCCTTACCTTCTGAACCGATATATTTCTGTATCATATCAAGCTGATTTGTCGGAATATAAAGAAAGCCCTCATCATTGTATCGAATTTTAAGATAGTCCCTTCTAATGTTATCAACAATAAGCTGCTCAATTCCAGTATATTGTCCTATCCCATGATTCTCGTGAACAACATAATCGCCTATATTAAGCTCAGTAAATATATTTATTTTGCTGCCAGCAGACTTCGAAGGAGCTTTCCTGTGTTTTCTGTCCTTTCCAAATACCTCCTTATCGCTGACAATTGCCACCCCAATGTCAGGATACTCGAAACCTTTATTTAACGAGCCATGAGTTATGACAACCTGGCCATTTTCAATTTCAGATGTGAAATCATCGCGGTATAAAGCTTCAACGCCTTCGTCTCGAAGGCTTTCCTTGAGTCTTTGTCCTCTTGCTTTTGTGCCTGATAAAACAAGCACCTTGTATTTATTTTCCTTCCATTGCTTAAGATCGTTAATAAGAAAATCTACATGATTTAAATATGAACTTATTGATTTGGATTGAATTTCGAATTGTCTGCATAAAATCTCTTTTTCTTCAGAGATAAATGTTTTTAAATATATTGCATTTTCACATTCAAACTTTCTTTGAATATCTATAAAATCAAACCTTGAGTAAATACTGCCAGGCAATAACTGTCCTTTTTCCATAAGGTTCTTGCATGATTCAAAAAACTCAAAATTTATAATTTCAGACCGCACCTTCATTTTGGAATACTCATCAACAAATATTAATGTGTCAGAAGCATAATCAATTATTGTCGAGGCATTATCAACTAAATATGGAATATACCTGTCTATCCCTTGATAATAATAGTTGTTGTTAATTTTATCTATATCGTCATTGATTTTTGAACTTAATAAATCCGCATGTTTGGCATCTGACTTTCTCATTACGTCATTAAGCTCTTTTGATATCTCATTTATGATAGACTGCCTTTTGTCAGCAGTATAAATTATCTCTCGTGCAGGAATAATATTTATTCCATTTACTTTGTCAATTGACCTTTTTGTTGTCGTATCAAATACCCTTATAGAATCAACCTCGTCATCAAACAGCTCAATTCGAATAGGCTGATGTGAGTTGACTGGAAATATGTCTATGATTCCGCCTCTAATAGCAAACTGCCCTTTTACTTCAACCTCTCTTACCCTTTCAAATCCAATTTCTATCAGCTTCTGAGTGAACAAAGTAATGTCTAAGCTGATTCCAACCTCTATTTCAACAATGCTTTTTTTATATAGCTCTGGAGAAACAAGCTTTTGTAAAAGTGCATCAAGAGAAAGCACTACAAATCTGTAATCCCCTCTAATAACCCTTTCGAGAATCTCAAGACGTTTATAGATGTTGTCCTGACTCTTTGCTTCAACATCATAAAGCGTAATCTCCTTGAGCGGAAAGTACAATACGTCATCTTCGAAAAAAAGCAAAAAATCTTCATAAATCTTTCTAGCTTCAACTTCATCAAATGAAATATATATTCCTTTTTTATTAAGGTGCTCACATAGAGAATAAGTAACATGAGCCTTTTGTGAATCGGATAACCCCGATACACTAGCAGATTTGTTGTCTCCCACTGTTTTAACAATTTGATTATATTCATCCATTTTCAAAAGAAGTTTGCTTAAAAAGTTCATGAGTTTTCCACCTTCATTATATAATTTTTCAATCATCATTTTATTTATTAAATGTATTCATCGCAGCGTCTGCACCAGACTTAATTATTGATGCAACTGCTTTCGCTGCATTCTTGACACTCTCGTCCATTATCTTTTTATCCTCGGCTCCAAACTTGCTCAAAACATAGTCTGCTAAATCCCATCCCTCAGGCGGTCTACCGATTCCTATTCTTATTCTTGGAAAATTATCATTCTGTATCTGATATATTACACTTTTCATACCATTATGAGACCCTGAGCTTCCCTTTGGTCTAACTCTTATTTTTCCCATATTCAAGTCAATATCATCAAATACTATTATTATATTACCAACAGGTATTTTATACCATTCAATTATTTCTCTTACACTTTCACCGCTTAAATTCATGTATGTCTGCGGCTTAACTAGGATTACCCTTTGACCTTCAATTGTACCTTCACCTATTATCGCCTTAAATTTAACCTTATTTATACTAATATTATATTGCTGTGAAATATAATCAATAACATCAAATCCAACATTATGTCTTGTGTTATCATATTTTGAACCTGGATTTCCAAGTCCTATAATTACTTTCATGTTCTCCATTTTCATTTCCTCCACGGATTCTAATTAAGACAACCATAATTACCTACATATCTACAAAACCGAGAGGGCTAACCCTCTCGGTTTTAGGATTTGCTTTTTCAGCATTAGGTTGATAGGGCACAACATTATTTCTAGTACCCTCATTATATGCTAATCTTGCTGTGTAAAAAGAGTGCTCATGGATATATCTCCATATATTCTTTCAATAGCTTCTGCAAAGATACCTGCAACAGAAATAACCTTAATCTTGTCGAGCTTCTTTTCTTCTGAAAGTGGAATCGTATTAAGTACTACCAGTTCTGTTATTGGCGAATTTTTAATCCTCTCGATAGCAGGACCTGATAACACAGCATGTGTACAGCATGCATAAACTTCTTTTGCTCCCATATCAAGTAAAGCCTGAATACCATTTACCATTGTACCAGCAGTATCTATAAGGTCATCAACCAATACTAGCCTTTTACCCTTTACGTCTCCTATAACATTCATTACTTCACAAACATTTGCTTTTGGTCTTCTTTTATCAATGATTGCAATAGGAGCATCTATTCTCTGGGCGAACTTTCTTGATCTTGCAACGCTTCCGACATCAGGTGATACAACAACTATATCATCTGCACCATCAAATTTATCCTTAAAGTACTGTGATAATAAAGGCACACCTAATAAATGGTCAAGAGGTATGTCAAAAAATCCTTGAAGCTGTGGCGCATGCAAATCCATTGTCAAAACCCTGTCTGCTCCCGCAACTGTCATCAAATTGGCCATTAGTTTTGCTGTTATAGGATCTCTGGCTTTAGCCTTTCTGTCTTGTCTTGCATAACCAAAATAAGGCATAACAGCTGTTATCCTACCAGCCGAAGCTCTTTTAAGCGCATCAATCATAACGAGTAACTCAATCATATTGTCATTTACAGGGCCGCATGTAGATTGAACAATAAATACATCTGATCCCCTAACAACTTCATCTATATTTATTGCTGTCTCACCGTCACTGAACTTTCCAACGTGAGCTTGTCCTAATGGCAATCCAATTTTCTCAGAAATCTCCCTTGCCAGCTCAATATTGGAATTACCAGCAAAAATTTTTATGTCCTTACCATGTAAATTCATTTGTTATCCCCTTTCAAAAATACCGTATCCAAATTTCTTTATTATTATCTATAAAAACATTTCCCTTTCTAGGGAAATAATTATTTTTTACTTCTCTGCATTCCTTTTTTTGTAACCCAATCCTCTTTATTAACCTGTCTTGCTCTAGCTATCGCAAGGGCATTCTCTGGAACCTCATCTGTAATTGTAGATCCAGCTGCAATATAAGCATTTTCATTGACAGTCACAGGAGAAACCAAATTGGTATTACAACCAACAAAAGCATTATCCTTTACAACGGTTTTGTATTTCTTCTTTCCGTCATAATTGACAACAACAACTCCACATCCAAGATTTACATTCTTTCCAATCTCTGCATCACCTATATAAGTCAAGTGTGATACTTTTGTATCATCACCAATAACGGATTTCTTAACTTCGACAAAATCTCCGATTTTGACATTATTTCCAATATCACTTCCAGGCCTTAGGTATGCAAATGGTCCAACGTGAGTATCATCCCCAACCTTACTGTCTAGTATGACGGAATTGTTTATCTCAGTAGAATTTCCAATCTTCGAATTTACAATCCTGCTGTTAGGACCTATAATCGAGTCTTCTCCAATCCTTGAACCAGATTCGATTATTGTTCCAGGCAAAACAACAGTATCCATTCCAATTTCCACATCATCATAAATATAGGTAGAGCCTGGATCAGTTATTGTAACTCCAGATCTCATATGCTTTTCCATAATTCTTTTTCTAATTATTTGGGCAGCTTGTGATAATTGAACTCTATCATTTATCCCCATTATTTCATCAGTTTCACTTATTTTAATAGCTCCAACCTTCAACCCTTTAGCTGCAATTATTTCCAACGTATCAGTCAGATAATACTCTCCTTGCTTATTATCATTTTTAAGCTCCTTTAATGCAGCTACAATGTCTTTAATTGTAAAACAGTAAATTCCAGAATTGATTTCGTTGATTTTTTTTTCTTCCACGCTTGTATCTTTGTCTTCAACAATCCTCAGAACATCGCCTGCTTCATTTCGAACGATCCTTCCGTATCCTGAAGGATCATCAAAATCTGCAGTAATGACTGTTGCAGAGCAACCATTCCGCTTATGATAAGCAATTGTATCAGAAATTGTTTTACCTGTAATAAGAGGTGTATCCCCATAAAGGACAACTACAAAGCCTTCTTTCCCCTCTAGATATTGCTGCGCTTGCATCATAGCATGGCCTGTGCCAAGCTGCTCCTGCTGAACAACATAAGAAACCTTGTCCCCCATACACTCTCTTACCTGATCCTGTCTATGTCCAACGACCAAAATATTATCAGTAATCCCGCAGTTTTCTGCTGCATCAACTACCCACCCAATAAGCGGCTTGCCATATATTTTATGTACTACCTTTGAATTCTTAGACTTCATTCTCTTTCCTTCACCTGCTGCTAAAACAACTGACATTAAATGCTCCATATAATTCCTCTTTCCTTACAATAATTCAATCAATTAATATTGGATTATGCTATATAACATTATACGCATTTTAAATTCTCATTAACACATTTGCATAAACCAAATATATTTTCTCACTTTTCATAAAATTTTTCAACGGTATTCTGTTTATTTTGCAATAAACATTTTTCATTGCTCTTTATATTTCAATTTCTTGACGTCAAAAAAGGCACCTAAAAGAAGGTGCCTTTTTTACAAAACTTAATTTAAAATCTTCAATTGACTAATTTTTGGGCGAATCAACTAATCTGATACAGCTGTAGACTCAAACTTTTCCAAAATAGCGGATTGTAACTTTTCTCTTGTAGCAGCATTTACCGGATGGGCAATGTCTCTAAACTCTCCATCAGGTGTCTTTCTACTTGGCATTGCAATAAACAATCCGTTCTGGCTTTCAATAATTTTTATATCATGTACTACAAACTCATTGTCAAAGGTCACAGATACAACCGCCTTCATCTTGCCTTCAGCATCGATTTTTCTAATGCGAACATCAGTAATTTCCATTTATGCTTACCACCTTCCGTATAATATTATGGAGTTTTAAATAATTTTTATCCGCTATTATTTTATATTCGATATAAATTTATTTTTTCCTGCTTATTTTATTAAATTCCTACAGATTTTTTTATTAATTTAAACATTTTTATATAAAATCAATATTTTTGAAATCGATAGTTGATTAGTTGTTTTTTGGGAATCACCTAACCGAGTTTTTCAAATTGTGCACGCTTGGTTTTAAGTAGATTTTAGCATTATCCTCATCAACATTTTCAAGAGTTAGCAAAGAAAAGTAATTCTCAACTAATTTTTTAACTGGATTTGATGTCTCAACAAGAACCCCAATTCCAGCGATCTCACATCCAAACTCTTTTGCAATTTCAATTATTCCCTTTGCTGTACCTCCACCTTTCATAAAATCATCAATAAAAAGCAACCTCGAATTTTTCTTAAGGGCTTTTAATGATAACACCATGGTCTGGAGTTTCTTAGATGATCCCGAAATATAGTTGATATTGACAGAAGAACCGTCTGTTGCCTCATTATAATGTCTAACTATAACTAATGGAACATTAAGTAACTTAGCCGTTTCAAAAGCCAGAGGAATCCCTTTGGTTTCAACCGTTATTACATAATCAATCTCTTTTTTACAAAACTGACTTGTAAAAATCCTTCCTATCCCTTCAATTATTTTAGGATTGTATATTATATCAAGCATATATAAAAAACCACCTGGTAATATGCGGTCTTTTTTAGATAACTCAACACACAACTCATTAACAATATTGTCTTTTTTTTGTTTTCCTATTACAGGAATATATTTTATTCCTCCTGATGCCCCAGGAATTGATTCTATCATTCCAAGATCAAACCTTTTTAAAATCTCCTGAATTATATCAACATCTTCACTAATTGTCGATTTTGCAGAACCTAGTATCTCTGTAAAATTTCCAAGTGTAAATGTTTTACTTGGCGAATCGGATAAAACCTTCATCAATAAACCTATTCTTTCATTTCTTTGAAGTTTGTCCATTTTTCCTCACAGTCATTTTCCTTAATTAAATTTTTTCAACATTACCAATTTTTAAATTATGCAAACAAAGAACATTTAACATTATTTGTAATGCAAATTCTTTTTCGCAACATATTAAGATAGTAATTATATTATATAATAAAAAGACGAATATTTTAATATTTTTTTAAATAATTATTCGGATTTTGTGACATGTAATAATAAAAGTTTAATTTAAGACATATAATATATACTATATATTATATAATATGGCGTAATATTTCAGTCATACTAAGATAATGTCTCCTAAATGAATTTATAAAGCTTTTTGCTATTTATAATCAAATGTTGTATTATTCTACTTAGGAATTTATAATTATTTTGAAATTTTATGACGATTTATTATAATAAGGAGTGTTTATATTGAAAGATAATAATTTACTTGATCCCTCCAAAGTAAAAAATATACATTTCGTTGGAATTGGTGGAATAAGCATGAGCGGCCTTGCAGAAATCTTGTTGCACCAGGGATATGTTATTTCCGGTTCTGACATGAAAGGATCAAACATAACAGAAAAGTTAAAGCACATGGGCGTTAAAGTTTACGAGTCACATAACAGCGAAAACATAAAAAATCCAGATCTAGTAGTATACACTGCTGCTGTAAAAAAAGACAACCCAGAGCTTGTTAAAGCCGAATCTCTTGGAATAAAAACTATCGAAAGATCTGTTTTATTAGGTCAAATAATGAAGAACTTCCCATTCAACATAAATATTGCTGGCACTCACGGCAAAACAACAACGACCTCGATGATTGCAATGATAATGCTCGAAGCTGGATCTGATCCTACAATTCATATAGGAGGAGAGCTCAATGCTATCGGCGGAAATACAAAAATAGGCAATGGTAAATTCTTTATTACCGAAGCTTGTGAATATGTTGAAAGTTTCCTCAAATTCTATCCTTATATGGCCGTTGTTCTTAATATCGAAGCTGATCATCTCGATTATTTCAAAGGAATTGATCATATAAAAGAATCTTTTTTGAAGTTTATAAATCTTATTCCATTCGATGGCTATCTTATTGCAAATGCTGATGATCAAAACGTTTGCGATCTTTTAGATAAAGCAAAATGCAACATCATAACATATGGCATGAATTCAGTTAATGCAGAATGGAAAGCGAAAAACATATCCTTTGACAAACGTGGTTTTGGTTCTTTTACCCTTATCAAATCCTCTGATGAAATTTGCAACATTCAACTGAGCGTCACGGGTACACATAATATCAGCAATGCACTTGCTGCTATTTCTGCCTGCTTTGCTACTGGATGCAGTATTCAAGCTATTCACGATGGGCTATTAAAGTTTACTGGGACTCACAGACGCTTTGAAGATAAGGGTGAAGTCCGTGGCATTAGAGTCATAGATGATTATGCTCATCATCCTACCGAAATAATGGCAACCTTAAAAGCAGCCTCAAAAGTGCCTCATAATAAAATATGGTGTGTATTCCAGCCACACACCTACACGAGGACCAAAACACTCCTCAATGATTTTTCTGTTTCTTTTGATGATGCTGATTGTGTTATATTATCAGATATATATGCTGCAAGAGAGCCTGACACAGGCGAAATCCACTCAGGAGTTCTTGCTGATAAAATAAATTCTATCAATAAAAAAGCTACATATATGGAGAGTTTTGAAGAAATAGTTGATTATCTAAAAAGCAATGCATCTCCTGATGATTTGATAATCACTATGGGCGCTGGAGATATCTATAAGGTTGGAGAAATGTTTCTCATGAGTTAAGGAGATTTCAAAAGTATCCTTGATTATTTTTAAATAGTTTTTAAAACAAATATGCATAAATCTCAGGGGCTATATGCCCCGAGGTTTTTACAACAAGAATAGGTTGATATTTCTTAACTATCCCTAATGCACATCTTACTTTTTCCCGATAAACATATATAAAATTGATCCAACTTTAGCACCAAAAGGCAAATCTGCAGTATATGTTCTTGTTCCTGTCCCAAACAATTCGAGCTCTATAGATTGGGAAAAAGAAAAGGAACGTTTCAGGAAGCTTATCATTGATAAAATCAAAGAGAAGACCGAATTAAAAGACATTGAAGAACATATAGAGGCTGAAAAAATAATTACCCCCTATGATTGGGAACATGAATACGGTGTTTATAGGGGTGCTACATTTAATCTTAGTCACAAAATTTCCCAAATGCTTTATTTCAGGCCCCATAATAAATTCCAAGAATTTAAGAATTGCTATCTTGTTGGCGGAGGAACACATCCAGGAAGCCGTCTTCCAACAATTTATGAATCAGGTAGAATCTCTGCAAACCTTATTATTCAAGACGGTTCTCTTGGATTGGGTTTTGATTATCATGACGTATTTGAAAAAAATGCAGTTAGGGATAATGGTATCGGAGTTTAAATTTAAACTTAACTTATATTAAAACCATAATTTACTAGACATAACAAAAACGCGTAAGCGCTTTTTGTTTCATCTGTAACTTGTCGTTAGAAATTATGGGCACCATAATTTCCTAGACATAAAAAAAGTAAGCAATTGCTTACTTTTTTAATTTCTCGGGACTTACCATTGCAAACTTTATAATGCCTTCAGCAGCTACATCTCCATCAACCGTTGCCATTACTTTTGCCTTTCCCATCCCCATTTTCAACACTACATACTCTACCTCAAGTCTAAGTACATCTCCTGGTACAACAGGCCTTCTGAATTTTATATCCTCAAATCCAGTAAACATTCCAAGCTTGCCCTTGTTTTCTTCAAGTAGGAGACCTGCAACGCAAGCTGTTTGAGCAAGGGCTTCAATAATAAGTACTCCAGGCATTATTGGATTTCCTGGAAAATGCCCCTGAAAAAACGGCTCATTTGAGGATACATTTTTAATTCCAACAGCCCTTTTTCCTGGCTCTACTTCTAAAATCCTATCCACCAGCAAAAAAGGGTATCTGTGTGGAATAATGTTTTGAATATCAACACTTGTAAGCATTTTAGCACCTCGTATAATATTTTTCCAGTATATTATACCACAAATTATATAACCAGTGCTATTTATCCTTAAGCAACTTATATAATTGCTCTCCTAATCCTATTCCTCCAGCATTTACAGCTTCTTCAACAATTTTTTCATCCATCATAGATTGGTACATCTGATTTCCAAAGTCTTCTTTTAAGAGACCCGACTTTGGCACTGTCGCTTTCATCTGCTTATACATCATTTCCATAAGAATTCCTTCGAACTCCTTACAAACCTTTTTAAGCTCAGTGTCATCCTTTTTTTCTAGCACACTATTCAAATGCTTTTCAAAGTCATTACTGGTTATTTTATTCTTATTATAATCCGTGGTATCGCTTATCATACTGTTTATACTTCCAATGCTCTTAATATCCATAGCTCCCACCCTTTTTACAAGATATCATGAAAATATGCTTTCAAATATATTACAAATCATAGTCTACTACTTTTTCAAATTATTTGCCATTCCAAGCATATCATCAGCAGATTGAATTGCTTTTGAATTTATTTCATATGCTCTTTGTGCGACAATGAGTTTTACCATTTCTTCAACAACCTGAACATTAGATGACTCTAAAAAGCCTTGTGATATGGTGCTTTTTATGCCAACCTCAGAGTCAAGTACTGGTGTTCCAGACGCTGAGTTTTGTTCAAAGAAGTTACTCCCGATACTAACCAATCCCTGCACATTTGGGAATTTTACCAATCCAATCTTCTGTTCGAGAGAAATAGTTGCACCATTTTCATCAACATAGCTCAGTTCTCCTTGTTGAGATACTTGAAGCTTATCAGGATCAATGTTAAAAACAATGTGATTTCCTGCTTCATCAAGAACAGGATACCCGTCTGCTGTTGTCAGCTTATTTCCCTCTTCAGTCACACTGATCTTAAAACTACCATCCTTAGTAAAAACTGTCTGACCTGAAGATCCTTGAATTGTAAAAAACGCATTTCCGTTAATAGCCATATCCAATGCATTATCTGTCTTTTCAAGGTTTCCTCCAGTAAAATTCTTTACTGTTGCCAACGCAGCAGCTCCATGGCCGACTTGAAGATTAACAGGCTTGCCGCTACCATTCATAATATATGCCCTATCAAGGGTTTCATACAAAAGATCCTTAAACTCAGCCCGTTCCTTTTTATATCCTGTTGTGTTTACATTTGCAAGGTTATTAGAGATTACATCAACATTATATTGTTGAGCTATCATACCTCCACCTGCTGTCCAAAGTGCTCTCATCATAAAATTACTTCCTCCCTTTATGATTGATTGATATTATCCTTATTTTAAACTGCCAACTTGATTGACGAGTTTCTCTAAAGTGCTATCCTGTGCCTGTAGCATTTTCTGATTTGCTTCATATGATCTCATTACTGATATCATATCAACCATCTCCTTAACTACACTAATGTTCGAGCCTTCAAGAAAACCCTGACTAATAGCACCTGAAAACTCTCGCTGCTCAGCATTTTCAGAACCCTGTATAAGGTTTTCTCCTATCTTTTTCAAATCATCAGAATTAACAAACTCCTTAATACTTAGCTTGTTTATAACAGCTCCATTCTGTATAATACTACCATCTTTCTCTATGACAAAATTATCTCCATTTAATGTTATGGGTCCATTAGTTCCCATAACATAATACCCATCCTTTGTAACAAGCTGATTTTGAGCATTTATCGTAAAAGAACCGTTTCTCGTTAAATATTCAGTAACATTACCTGCTTCATCTGGTTTACCAATTGTGAAAAACGCCAAGTTAGAATTTTCAATTGCAAAATCTAGGTCACTGCCAGTCTTTTGCATTCTTCCCTGATCATAGCTGGTAAAAATTTCTCCAATATCACTTCCAAGCCTCATTGTTCCTACCTTCCCTGAAGGATCCAATATGCTTGGCGTATCATTTATCCTTCGAGTCATAACCTCAGGAAATGTTTCGAATACCACTGTGTCCTTTTTATAACCATTTGTATCAGCATTCGCAAGGTTATTCGAAACCACATCCAGCTTTTTACTATTTGCAACAAGACTCCATCCAGAAGTGTATAAGCCACGAATCATTTTACTTCTCCTTCCCATCTTGACCACAGTTACTTCATAATTCCGAATCCATTTAGGTGATTCCCCAAAAATAACTAGTCAACTGGCGATTTCAAAAATACTGATTTTAGTACTTTACACCATTAAAAATTGACCTCGGAAATTTTTGTAATCGCCTTATTAGCTTGGTTATTATGTATATCGGAATAATTATGTCAATCCTTTAATGTATTAAAAAATAATTTATTCTACAAAACTTGAATACCTGTCAGAAAGACTGTAGAATATATATATCAACTTCATAATCAAAATGGAAAATACCATTTCAATCATGACTTAAAAATAAGGGATATGCTATGAATATAATTTTAATATTTACTTTTTGTTTAATACTTGGACTGTATGGAAGCCTGAATTTTTATATTGGTTTAAAAGGCTGGAAGATTACAAAAGCTTCTTTTGCTTTTGTTAATCCAGTAATTTATTGGACTTTGTTTTGTATCATTTCATTATCATATTTTTTAGGAAGATTTTCATCAAACATCTTTCCAAAGGCTATAGTCGTAATCATTGAGCTAATCGGTTCTTATTGGCTTGGTGCACTTGTTTATTTTAGTATTTTTATGCTTATCATAAACCTCACTCTCATCACCGATAAGCTTTTTGGCTTTCTTCCTTCTAAATTTAAACAATCTAGTTTTAAAATACTTATTGGAAGAATCGTTGTTTTATCAACCTGCGTTATATTGATAATTGGAACTTGGAGTGCAAAAAATCCACACACTGTATCATATGATATAAAAATAGACAAGCAAACTAATATAAATAAACTTCATGCTGTCGCTGTCTCAGATGTTCATATGGGCACTCTTATAAACAAAAAATTTCTTGATAAGATGGTTTCAATGATAAACGAAAGAAATCCTGACATAGTATTTATTGCGGGTGATTTAATAGATGAAGACTTAGATTCAGTATTAAGTGAAAACATGGTAAAAAGCTTAAGTAGCATAAAATCAAAATATGGAGTGTATTACTGCACAGGGAATCATGAATATTACGGAGGTCGCTTGAATCAACTGATTGAGGTACTTGATAAATCTAGGATAAATGTTCTTATGGATCAATATGTTAAAGTAGCTGACAGCTTTTATATCATCGGTCGTGAAGACAAAGCATCAGCATCGTATAACAAAGCTCCAAGAAAGTCCTTAAAAGAAATAACGAAAGGGTTAGACACCTCATTACCATTAATACTTCTTGATCATCAGCCTTCACATTTTGATGAAGCTTCTGAACAAGGAATTGATTTGCAAATATCTGGTCATACACACAAAGGTCAACTTTTCCCCGTAAATTTTATTACAAATGCTATTTTTAAAAATGACTGGGGATATTATAGAAATGGTGATTTTCAATCAATAGTTTCAGCTGGCTTTGGAACCTGGGGACCGCCTATAAGGGTTTTGAACAGATCCGAAATTGTTGATATTATAATAAGCTTTGAATCTTCAAAATAATATTTTTATAGAAGGGAGAAGTTACTTAAAACAATCACTAAGTTTTGCGTAACACATGCTAATTATGAATGGTCTTGTTCACATATACACAGGTAATGGTAAAGGAAAAACCTCTGCTGCCATAGGGCTTGCAATAAGAGCATATGGAAACGGGCATAAAATTCTCTTTTCTCAATTTTTCAAAAGCACTTCAACTGGAGAGATTAATGTTTTAGAAAATCTCAGACCTAATGTTGTTATCATCAGAACTTCTGAAATCAAAGGTTTTACATGGAATATGAATGAAGAACAAATTTCACATGCAAAAAAAGTAGTGTACGAAACATTTGATTCTGTAAAAAACCAAGTATCTAAAGATAACTATGACGTTTTGATATTGGATGAGATTATCGGAACACTAAATAACGGCTTTTTATCTTGTGAACAGGTACTTGATTTTCTAGAAAATAAGCCACAACATTTGGAAGTTGTTATGACAGGTAGAAATGCACCACAAGAACTTATTGATTTTTCTGATTATGTTTCCGAAATCAAAGAAATAAAACACCCTTACCAAAAAGGAATACATTCCAGAAAAGGCATAGAATACTAACCTGACTTAATACTGGATTGATAATGATTATATCAAATTAAGATTTGTTGATACAATTATATTATAAATGCTATAATTAAAACTAATTTAAAAGTATTGGAGGAAGTTATATGGTTTTAAAAAAGAATTTTCGTAAAGTTATTTGTTCCTTCAGCATTGTTTCTCTGCTATTAACAGGTATCCCTCAAGGATCACTACATGACAGTCTCTGTCTTAAAGCCTCAAGTACATATATTGATGTGTTTGCTGCAGATGCATTAACAAAAAGCATTAATATAACTCCTTTAGAAAAATCCACGACAGCTTCAAAATGGAACCTTTACAAAAATTCATTTTCTGGTAATCCTGTTGTCGAAGCACCTTCTCTTTCAAATCCATATTCAATAGGAAAGCAAGCTCCAGGTTATATTAAGAATTTCCTCGATATAACAAACTTTGGCAGATATCTAGCAGGTATTCCAGATGATTTAGAAGTTACCCAAGAAATGACAGACTCTGCAATGTACGGTGCTGTTTTGCTCGCAGCGCATGGCACATTGACACATACTCCGCCAAAGCCTGCTGACATGAGTGATGAGTTTTATAATAAAGGTTATACTGCAACTTCAACAAGCAATATTTTCTATTCTTACGGCTATCTTATGTCTCCTACCGAATCTATAAAAGGTTTCCTAGCTGACAACCAATCAAATAATATTTCTACATTAGGTCACAGAAGATGGATTTTGAACCCCAAAATGAAATATACTGGTTTCGGCTCAGTTGATAAGGGAACCAATACACGCTTTGGAGTTATGAGAGCTATTGATCAAAGCAGAAGTCCTGCATTTGATTACGATGTAATAGCATGGCCAAACAGCGGTTATTTTCCTATTGAAATGATGGCGTCAAATATACCCTGGTCAATAACTTTAAATCCTTTAAAGTACTCAAGAACCAACATAAGTAGTATAAAAGTCACCATGACAAGAAAATCTGATGGCAAAGCATGGAACCTCGACAGTACATACACTGATACTTCCTCTGATTTCTTCACTGTTAATACATCTGGTTACGGTGTGCCATTTTGTGTCATTTTTAAACCTGTAAATACATACAAAAGCGGAGATGAGTTTGATATTCATCTTTCTGGAATATATACAACAAACTCTGAACCTGTGGAGTTGAACTATTCAGTTAAATTATATTCTTTAAATGATACTGCACCAACTAGTACACCAACTAAAAAACCTACTAATACTAGCACACCAACTAAAATACCTACGCCTACCAGTACTCCAACCAAAAAAACTACTACTCCTCCAACTAGCACTCCAACTAAAATATCTACTCCCACTACTACCTATACACGTATACCATCCCCTACAATCACAACCAAACCTACATCTAGACCAACATACCAAATCACTGGCTATGTATGTCCAGATTTTTCGTATTCAATAGATTCCGCAGATGAGATATTAAGTAGCTTTAGAATTAATATTGATGAAAAGACCACACAGATATTTACTAGTAATGACGGTCACTTTGAAATCACAAGCATAGACCCCAATACATCATATACTTTATCAATATCAAAACCAGGATATCTGACAAGAAACATTGGAAAAATAACTATAACTGACAGGAATATTATACTTTCAACAAAAGAGAATCCATTGTTGCTATGGGCAGGCGATATACCTGTTGATGGTTTGCAGGATGGGGTAATAAACATGTTCGATGTTATATGTTTGGCAAAATCATTTAACTGCCAGAGTACTGATACCAACTATAATGAATATACCGATCTTAATTGTGACGGTTCTGTAAACATGGCTGATGTGATAATTATTGCAAAACACTTTAATTCTGTATCTGCAGATTATTAACGAGTAAAAAATTATCTAGAAATGAACATAATCCCCTTCTGAGCACGTATTCACTTAAACCGTTAACACATGCTCAAAAGGGGATATTATATTTCAAGGATTATATTTCAAGCAATTAATCTTTTTAAAGCCTAAGCCTTTTTGCAAGCATCGTATTTCTTTGTTGTATTTTATTATTTGAAACTGCTATTCCAACCGCCTTTTTCGATCCTACCAACACTAAAATTTTCTTAGCTCTTGTTACACAAGTATAAAGCAAGTTCCTTTGGAGCATCATATAATGCTGCATCGCAAAAGGCGCAACAACTATCTTGTATTCACTCCCCTGGCTTTTATGAACAGTTGTTGCATATGCCAAAACCACTTCATCCAATTCAGTATAATCATACTCAACATCTACACCATCAAATGTTAAAATCAGAACCTTATCTTCAATATCAATTTGAGTTATAGCACCCAAATCCCCGTTGAAAACGTTTTTATCGTAATTGTTCTTTATTTGCATCACTTTATCATTCAAGCGATAGGTTGTTCCTCCATATTTCACGGATACCTCACTCGAATTTAATGAGTCTTGTAAAATACGATTTAGATTCTGCGCCCCTACTTCACCACGTTGCATTGGGCATAAAACCTGTATATCTGTTATTGGATCAACTTTGTAATACTCAGGAAGCCTTTTTGTGCATAAGTTTTTAATCTCTTCAGATACTTTAACGGGATCATCCTGCTCTATAAAGAAAAAATCGCTATCCTTGCTTGATTTCAAAATTGGCATTTCTCTCTTGTTTATTCTATGAGCATTCGTTATGATTGCGCTTCCTTGAGCCTGCCTGAATATCCTCGTAAGACAAACAACCTCTAAAACTCCAGAGTCAATTATATCCTTTAGAACATTTCCAGCTCCAACCGAAGGCAGCTGATCAACATCTCCTACTAGCAATATCGTTGTATTATCATTGACAGCCTTTAAAAGATTATACATTAGAATCAAATCCACCATTGAAGCCTCATCTATAATAAGAACATCACATTCAAGTCGGTTTTCAGCATTCTTTTTATATCCTTCGGGCGGTTTGTACTCTAAAAGCCTGTGTATTGTTTTTGCCTCCATACCTGTTGCTTCTGACATTCTTTTAGCTGCTCTGCCTGTTGGTGCTGCAAGCATACATGCAAACCCAAGCCTTTGAAATACATTAATTATCGCGAGCGTAGTTGTTGTTTTTCCTGTACCCGGTCCACCAGTCAGTACCATAAACTTTGATTCAACTGCTTTTTTTATAGCATCTATCTGAATCTCATCATAGGTTATATTATTATCTCTCTGAATTTCAAAAATAGCCTTTTCAACATCCATCGATAGGCTAATTGTTTCACTACTCATTATTTCCCTTATTCTCTTCGAAACGCCTATTTCACTGTAATAAAAAACAGGTAGATAAATTGAATCTTCTTCAAATATTACTGACTTTTCCTCTATCATTTTATCTATTGTGCTTGTAATAAGAGTATCTTCAAGCTCGAGAATCTTATTTGTCTCAGTAATCAGGTCTTGTCTTTGAGAAAAACAGTGTCCATTATTTGCCAATTCGTTTAAAACATAAACGATTCCCGATCTGCACCGTTCAAACGAATTTTTATCAAAGCCCAATTGTTGAGCAATCTTATCCGCAGTTTTAAAGCCAATCCCCCAAATATCATCCGCAAGACGATATGGATTGGCTTTGACAATATCAATACTCTCATTTCCATATGTCTTGTAAATCTTTACTGCAAAAGCTGTTGATACTCCATTACTTTGCAAAAAAAGCATTACATTCTTAATTTCTTTCTGCTCTTTCCATGCTTTTTTTATTATATCAACTCTTTTTTGACCAATACCGTCAACCTTAATAAGATAATCTGGCACTTCTTCTATAACCTTAAGTGTTTCTTCCTTGAAATGGTTAACAATTCTTCTTGCAAATTTGGGTCCAATCCCCTTTATCAAACCACTTCCAAGATATTTCTCAATTCCCTTAACAGTTGCTGGAACGGTCTCTCTATAGTCTATTGCACTAAATTGTTTTCCAAATTTGCTATCGTATTTCCATTCTCCCTTAATCCTAAGAACAGCTCCAACATTCACTGCAGCTAATGCTCCAACGACAGTCACAAGATCCGCAAAACCATTTGATTTAATCTTTATGACACTAAACCCATTCTCTTCATTCGAAAAGGTTATTCTTTCTACAATTCCTGTGATATACTCCATCCATACTTACCATCCACAAATTCATCAAATTCTTTCCTTTTTACAAATATCTAGATTTCCACATGCCCTATAATCTCCGTCTGTCTTTTATATATACGCTTCCAGCTATAGCTTTTGCTTTTTTCTTCAAATCTGCTGCAATCTCAGCAATTTGAATATGGCTGACAAGCTCTCTATATTCATTTGTAACAACCGCTAGAGATATAGACATGATAGGATAAGTCATCACTTGATCTTCTCTGCTTTTTGTTACAATAAAGCCTTTACTTCTGTCCTCAACATTATATATCTCAGTTACTTTTTCATTAAATTTTCTTATTATACATTCACAGACTCGATCTACACAATCAAGCGAAGTGAGAACAATAAAATCATCTCCTCCGACATGACCAATAAAATCTGTACTGTTCCCATAAACATGTACCATATCAACAATGATGTCTGCTGTCAGTTTTATTGCTCTATCTCCACTAACAAATCCATAAACATCGTTATATGCTTTAAAATTATCCAAATCTGCATAAATAACAGCAAAACGCTCTTTTTTCATTATCCTGCCCAAAATTTCAGTTTGTATTTCTATATTACCTTGTAGTCCAGTCAGAGGATTTGCCCACCTGTTCCTGTCTATTCTTATCAGTGTATTCTTAACCCTTGCAAGAAGCTCTCTTGGATTAAAAGGCTTCTTTATATAATCATCTGCCCCAATCTCAAGTCCTTCAAGCTTGCATTCTTCATCATCCTCAGCTGTTAATATAATTATTGGCAATAAATTATTACTATCGTCAGCTCTTAAAATTTTACATACCTCTAAGCCACTCATTCCTGGCATAACTATATCAAGGAGTACGATATCTGGCTTCTCCATTCTAACCATTTCTATTCCTTTTTTTCCACAATCAGCAGAAATGACATCATACCCAGCTGGTACAAGAATATCTGTTATTAATCTGACTATCAGCTCTGTATCATCTACTATTAGGACCTTCTTTTTAAACATATGATACTCCTTACAGTTCATATAGTACTTACCATTAATTATATATTATTGACAAATTAAATAAAAGTAATTTTCATTTTATAATCTATATATCGTCTTATATCCAATATATCATAATACAAATAAAGCACTTGGTATTTTTATTTTTAAAAATTTGTTATCAGGTATTATTAAATTTCTGATTTTATGGTATTATAATAAAGAAGGAGTGATATTATTGTCAGAGTTTTGTACTTGCGGATCATTAATGGTATCTGGTCAGTGCACCAATAAGAATTGTATATTCAGATCATCATCTAAGACACCAGCCAAACAATCCGCATCTAGGAAAAAAGATACAGCTAGTAAATCATCTGTTGATAAAAAGGAGCCTAAGACTACAAGAATAAAAAGAGCTTCAAAATGTATTACCTACAATTTAAATGATATAAAGGAAGAGGCTATTGAGTAATAGCTTCTTCCCTTTTTTTATCATTTATATCATATAAGTAGGGTTTATCATTGAAATTTGACTATATATTTTAGAGATAGTAAAATTAGCCATAATAATTGTTGATTCTATATAAAAAAACCCACAGAACATATCATTCTGTAGGTTTGAAGGCGCCACCCAGATTTGAACTGGGGGATAAAGGTTTTGCAGACCTCTGCCTTACCACTTGGCTATGGCGCCATATAGGGTTAGCGACAAGCTAACCCTGAAACATAAGCGGGTTACGAGATTTGAACTCGCGACTTTCACCTTGGCAAGGTGACACTCTACCGCTGAGTTAAACCCGCATATGGTGCCCAGAGCCGGAATCGAACCAGCGACACGTGGATTTTCAGTCCACTGCTCTACCAACTGAGCTATCTGGGCATTTTGGCGACCCGGAAGGGGCTCGAACCCTCGACCTCCAGCGTGACAGGCTGGCATTCTAACCAACTGAACTACCGGGCCAAAATTAAATCTTACTGCTTGCACTAATGTCTAAACCATACAAACTCAAGAGTTTGTATAATGGGCACTGACGGGATCGAACCGCCGACCCCCTGCTTGTAAGGCAGGTGCTCCCCCAGCTGAGCTAAGCGCCCTTATCTGCTGCCTCGTTTGTGAGACAATAGATAGTATACAAGAATAATATTGCAAAGTCAACACTTTTTTTTGCCTTTATTTAATTTTATGCTTATATTACTCATAATATGTCTTTATTTCTCTTGATTCCTAACCAAACCAAACTTTCAAAACTACTTAATTAGCGCTTTCAGATCATCTTCTGAAAAATGATACTTACCGTTACAAAAGTGGCACTGCAACTCCGCTTCATGCTGTTCATCGATAATACTTTGTATCTCTTCTTTTCCAATGCTGATAAGCCCAGCCTCCATCCTTTCGCGTGAACAGTTACATACATAATTACAAGTACCTTCTTGAGTTATTTTGGGATTGAGCCCACATAATAGAATCTCAACAGCTTCTTTTTTTTCTTCGTATGATATAAAACTAGTAACAGGTGGTAAACAACAAATACGATTCTCAAGCGCTGTTATTATTTCATCATCAGCACCTGGCATTACCTGAATAAAAAATCCACCTGCATTGATAATGCTTTCATCAGCACCAATAAGCACTCCTAGCGAAACAATCGAAGGAATCTGCTCAGAGTAATAGTAATAGTATGACAAATCCTCCGCTATTTCTCCAGATACAAGCTTTACATTTCCCACATAAGGCTCCTTAAGCCCTAAATCCTTAATTACATTAAGAAATCCAGGTTTGCCTACCGCATTAGCAACATCTAGTTTACCTTCATTATTGAGGCAATTTTCGACCTGTGGATTGTGAACATAGCCTTTTACATTTGAATTCGAATCACAGGTAGCAATAATACCACCTATTGGGCCATTTCCTTTTATCTGAATTGTTATTTTATCATTTTGTCCTTTTAATGTTTTTGACATAAGTACAGCTGCCGTCAAAGTCCTTCCTAAAGCCACAGAAGCTATTGCAGACATATTATGAAGCTCCCTTGCCTTTTTAACAAGCTCAGTTGTGTTTGAAAGGAAAAATCTTAACTTTCCTTCTGCTGCTGTACCACCAATAACATAGTCCTCTACTTGTATATCTCCTATTTGCATATCTCCTATTTGCATATCTTCTATTTGCATACCTTCCATGCCTTCCATGTTTTACTCCTTCCAATATTCCTATTTCTGGATACAATTGAAAACCCCGGTATAAATATACCGGGGCGGATTATGGTTATCCTTACTCTCTTATGTTCAAGGTGTAGATAAATTACATAACCTTTTGAACTTTAGCAGCTTGAGGTCCTTTAGCACCTTCAACTACTTCAAACTCAACTTCGCAACCTTCTTCAAGTGTTTTAAAGCCATCCATAGTTATTGCTGAAAAATGAACAAATACGTCATTTCCGCCGTCTCTTTCGATGAATCCAAATCCCTTTTCAGCATTAAACCATTTAACTCTTCCTCTTTCCATCCTAAAACTCCTCCTGAAATAAATACTTTAAGTTAGCTGACATCTAATATGCCCTTACTAATTCTCCAACATTTTATCATACTTTTCAACAACTTGTCAATCTATTTTAAATCAAAAATGATTTAGATGCTTTTATATATAAGTATGAAAAACTATATTTGCTAAGTATCTACGGCGTCCATAAATACTTATCCAAATCTATTTTACCGTTTAAATCAAAAATTATTCCTTCATTAAAAAGCAACTTTTTTTGACTTGGTTTTCCACCAAATGCGAAATTTCCGCTTAATTCGCCATTTCTATTTACAACTCTATGGCATGGAACATCACCTTGATAAGGATTTACATGCAATGCCCAACCAACAATTCTTGCCTTTCTTGGTTCTCCAATAAGCCTCGCTATCTGTCCATATGTTGCAACTTTTCCTCTCGGAATTTTTTTTACTATTTCATATACCCTTTCAAAAAAGCCCATATAAATAACCTCTATTTTCTACAAACAAAAAACACTCTTTCACTTTTGTTTTTAGGTTTGTTAAAAGATAAATGATCATATACATCTAGAAAAGTAAGTCCAGCTTTTTCAGTCAATTCATATTTCAACTCATCCAAAGAATAAGATCTTTCATAATGAATCTCATCAAATCTGTCATATTTACTGCCTTCCTGAGTGAAAAAAGTCAGATCAAATCTGCATATTTTTCTTTTATTATCATATTCATTATTCCATATATAAACCAGATCATTATGTATTTCGTAAAAAACATTGTCTCCTAAGATCTCTTCAAGCTTATAAGGAGTATTTATATCAAAAATAAACAATCCTCCTGGATTCAAGTAGTTCTTAACAAGCTTGAACAGCTTTCTAAGTTGTCTTTTATCAGTGATATAATTTACTGTATCCATCAAGCACAATATGACATCTACTGTCCCATAAAGCTCAAATTCAGTAATATCCTGATTAAGGTACAGTATATCCAATCCCTTTCCCCTGCTTTTTTCCATTGCACAAGCAAGCATATCAGGGGATAAATCAACCCCAGTCATATCATAGCCTTTCTGTGCCATTTCAACAGTAATATTACCTGTTCCGCATCCTAAATCCAGTACAAGCGTCGGATTGACTCCATACTTTTCAAATAATTCTTGAATGTAATCAACCCATTTTTTATAATCAACATCATACATCAATTTATCATAAACAAAAGCAAAATTGTTATATATTGCAAATCCCCCCATATGCCTTATTCCACTATAATTTTGATTTTACTATAAAACTCACAAAATTAAAACAGTTTGTTTAATGTACAGGTATTTTGTAGGCATATAAAAAGGTCAGCAAATTATGCTTGCTGACCTTTTTCCGAACTCCATAGTTTTTTTCTTCTTGCAATAATACCACCTATTCTACCAGTCTCTTTTGCTGAGAGACCTTTCCAACCAAATTGTTTTACCTTTTCTACCAGTCCCAATTCTGCTATTACTTCGTTTTTTAAATCGTCATCTGATTTTTTTATATTTGCCACCTCCATAACATACATCGAAGATATTATCAAAAGTTATATTTTACACATTCAAATTGAGTGTGTGAAAATTTGACTATCAATATTATGTTATATTTATGGCTATTTTATACAAAGGAATGAAATTTTACTTAATACTTTCAATATTCCTATTCCCTACCTTAGGCGATTTTAAAAATTTCCTTAGTCGATTTTTGAAGGAATTCAACAGTTATTTTTTAAGGAATCACCTTATCTGCTCCCCAACATACTCTATCGCTTTTTTCAACTGGGTATCTTCCGCTCTTGGAACCTCTGATATCGGATAATCCTTGTACTTTTCAAGTACCTCCACCTTAATATCTGGCTCAATACCTATGCCCTGAATACATTTACCCGAAGGAGTAAAATACCTTGCGATTGTTACCTTCAATCCCGATCCGTCATCAAATCCGAATACCTGCTGTACCAGACCCTTTCCAAAGGTTTTTGTACCAACAAGTTTACCTTTCTTATGATCTTTAACTGCTCCAGATAAAACCTCTGATGCACTTGCACTATTACCATTAACAAGTATAGCGATTGGACAATTGAGCTCCGTTTTATCTGAAGGCTCAATTTCTTTCCTCTTTTTATTGTCCTCAGTATATACAATAGTACCTTCAGGCAACAACCTGTCTGCAATCTTAACTACCTGTTGATAATCTCCACCAGGGTTATCCCTAACATCAATAATCAAACCCTTCATTTTCTTTTTTAGTAACTCATTCAAATAATCTGAAAAATATGAATAGCAATCGTCATCAAACATAAGTATTTTTATATAACCTATATTGCCTGGAAGCATTTCATACTTAAGATTTACAATTTTAATTTTCTTTCTAAGGACATTAAAATCAAGAGTCTTCTCTTCAGATGGTCTGTATAAAGATATTTTTACCGTTGTATTTTCTTTTCCCTTTATCATTTTAATGATCATATTTTCATCTTTTATACCAGTTACATCTTTTCCATCAACCTTTACAATTTTATCACCTTGTCTAAATCCCGCAGCTTTCGCTGGAGATCCTTCAAACGCCTCTACAACATTCAAAATGCCGTTATTATCCATTATTACATTTATTCCAACGCCAACATACTCTCCTTCAGAACGCTCTGTAAAAGACCTCATTTGTTCCTTTGTAAAGTACATAGTATATGGATCATTCAGAGAATCCGCCATTCCTGTAATAGCACCCTCAAGAATTTTATCCTCATTGACTTTTTCATAATAACTGTTTTTTAGTATGCTTTTAATTTCATTAAACTTTTTAATACTTTCTTTGCTCACTTCTTTGTCATTAAACTTTACAGCATTATTACTTACATTTATTCCCCCCAGCATGTAAAGTGTTACCACAAAAGTAATAGTAGCCGTTGTAAGAACTAAAGATATCAAGCCGAATAAAATTTCCTTTTTATTGCTCAAGTTCTACACACTCCCTTTGCATCTTATTCTGACATAAACCGCTTTGCCTATAATTTTCTATATATATAATATGCACTAACTAATGGTAATAAACCCGGATTTCTCCGGGTCATTTTTGTTAAGAAAATATTTTATTTCAAATATCCTAAAGGATTTACTGTTGAGCCGTTTGTTCTAACTTCAAAATGAAGATGTGGTCCAGTTGACAAGCCAGTACTGCCTACTTTTGCAATCACCTCGCCTGTATCAACGCTTTGCCCAACCCCAACCAAAATACTGCTGCAATGTGCATATAATGTTGCTATTCCCCCTCCATGATCAACTATTACAGTATTTCCATATCCACCTTGCCAACTAGCAAGTATAACAACACCCTTATTTGCTGAAACTATTGAAGAACCACTTCCTGCACTTATATCAATTCCTGTATGCATCTTATTTTTCTTTAAAACAGGATGGAATCTGACCCCATAGTATGAACTTATACTATAAGAACTAGGTACAGGCCATGTCATTCTCCCTCCAATGTACCTTCCCTTTCGCTGTAAATTCCTAATCTGGGTTGTCAACTCACCAGACTTCTTAATCAGATCATCTTCCTGTTCTTCTAAGTTTTCAAGCTTGGTATTGATATTTTGTATCTCTTCCTCAATATTTGACTTTGATGCTTCTAAAGAATCAATCTGTTCCTTCTTTTCTTTAATCTTGTCTTCTTTATCAAGCCTCAATTTATCCTTAATCTTTCTTTTATACTCAATATCATTTTTTGCAGTATAAATATCATCTATCAGCTGCTTATCCTTTTTAGATATTGCTGATATATACTTAAGTCTTGCAAAAAAATCTGTAACATTCTTTGATTTAGCTAATGTATTTGCCTTACAATAGTATGAAGACTCATACATTGCTTTTAGCCTTACTTTGAAAAGCCTTTCCTGTTCTCTATACTCATCCATTGTCTTATCGATAGACTCTTCAATTTTGGTAATTTCAACAACCAGCGCTTTGTGATCAGCCTGAAGCTTTTCATACTGATTTGTCTGATTATTTTCAACAGCAGTTATATATTCCTTTTCCTCAATTGCTGAATTAAGCTTTTTCTTCTCCTCTTTTTTCTGATTAGATATATCATAAATTTCACTGTCAATTCTTTCCTTCTGCTTTTTTGTATCATATAGTTTGTCTGCTGACAAACACATTACAGAGTTCAGAATAAAGACAATGACCAATACTATCGAAACCTTCTTTTTCATTTTAACCTCCTCTTATATTAAATACGATTAATCTAAACATGAAGGTACTTTCTTATTGATATCGCACTTCCAATACCTCCAACAACCATGCCAATACAGCAATATGAAGCAATAACATAATATATAACTGAATTTATATCTACCAATCTGAAGCCATCACCAAAAACACCCTTGTTGAATTGATTATCCATTACACCATACAATAAATAAGTAATAACAAACGATATCGATGCCCCTACAAAACCTATTATAATACCCTCTACCGCAAATGGCAAGCGAATGAACCAATCAGTTGCACCTATATACTTCATAATGCTAATCTCTCTTCTTCTGGCAAACACAGTAATTTTTATTGTATTTGAAATTATAAATACCGATACGGACAGCAATATTATAATCAAAATAAGACAGATAATACGCGCCCATCTGGCAACACTTGTTAGAAAAGCAACATCCTTTTCTAAAAAACCTATATACTCGACTCCTTTAATAGTCTCGAAGCTATCTACAACACTTTTCATCTGGTTGGGATCCTTAATTTTCACTATGAAGGACACTGGTAAAAAGCTTCCATCATAACCTTCAAGTGCCTTTTTATTCTCTCCTAGAATCTCCTTTAATCGGTTAAACGCTTCCTCCCTTGTAACCTTTTTCATATTTAAAACATTTGTATTTTTTCTCAACTCAACCTCTAAATCTTGTATCTGCTTATCATCAAGATTTGCATCACAAAACACTTCTATAACAGATTGTTTTTCCAATGCTTTGTCTGTTTGGCTACTAATATTTATAGATATCAGAAGAAATATTCCAAAAACCAGAATTGATGCTGTTATTATAATAATTGATGCAAACGACATAAGCTTATTTCTATATGTGTTCAATACTCCATCTTTAATTACGTATTTTGTTGTTCGTATCTTCATCTTCGTATAAACCTTTCTCCTGATCTCTCATTATTACTCCCCTATCTAGAGCTATAACTCTCTTTTTCATTGTATCAACTATGCTCTTCTCATGAGTTGCTACTATAACCGTAGTTCCCATTTGATTAATTTCGTCTAGCAGCTTCATTATTCCCCATGAAGTTTCTGGGTCTAAGTTACCTGTAGGTTCATCGGCAACAAGTATATAGGGGTTATTAACAATCGCTCTTGCTAAGGCAACTCTCTGCTGTTCTCCACCAGAAAGCTGATTTGGAAAAGCATCTGCCTTCTTACTAAGTCCAACAAGACTTAGTACCATAGGCACCCTTCGCCTAATCTCCTTCGGCAGAGCTTCTGTTATCTGCATTGCAAACGCAACATTTTCATATACTGTTTTTCCTGGCAAAAGCCTAAAGTCCTGAAACACTATACCAAGACTTCTTCTTAAAAAAGGTATTTCTTTTCTTTCCATTGAAGAAACATTGAATCCATTTACAATAACTTCTCCCTCTGTTGTCTCTTCTTCCTTCATAATAAGCTTTATTAGTGTAGACTTTCCAGAACCGCTTTGTCCAATAAAAAAGACAAAATCACCCTTTCCTATCCTCAAGTTTACGCCTTTTAAAGCTTCAGTCCCATTTGAATATTTTTTACTTACATTTTCAAACTTAACCACGCTAAATCTCCTTAAAGTGTCTTTTTTTCTATACTATCCAAATATTTTTTAACCATCAATGCAACTTTAAAGGTAATTGCATCATCAAACATTCTTATGTCAAGTCTTGTAAGCTTCTGCACCTTATCAAGCCTGTAGATTACAGAATTACGGTGTACAAACATTTTACGCGATGTCTCTGAAATATTAAGACTGTTATCAAAAAAACTATTTATAGTTAACATTGTATTCTGATCTAGTTCTTCTAATGCCCCTTCCTTAAAAACCTCACTTAAAAAAAGCTTGCATAATGTAGGCGGGAGCTGATAAATAAGTCTTCCTATTCCAAGGTTATTATAATATATTACCTGCTTATCACTTTCAAAGACTCCCCCAATAAGAACTGCAGACTGCGCATCATTATATGAATTAGCTAAATCACCTATATTCTTAACAATCGTCCCTACACCAATATGTGCTTTTGCCATAATTTCAGTACTTAATGTGTCGAGTATGTTATTCGAAACCTTTGCTATTTCAGTATAATCATCCTCGCACTTGACTTCCTTTATCAAAACAGTACATTCCTCATCAAAAGCTATGACAAAATCCTTTGATCTGTTTGGAAACAACTTTTGAACTATCTCATAAGCAGCATAGTCGGTAGGTCTTTCTGTCTTTATGAGCAAAACCACTCTGAATGATTTATACACTAGATTGAGCTCTTTTGCCTTTATAGGTATCTCACTGTGAAGAATATTCTCAGTTATTATACTTTTCATAAAAGTATTCTTATCATATTTTTCTTCATGAAAATTCTTAATATTTAATATATTTATAGAAATTAGCGAAAGAACAGTAGAACAGTTATCTCCATCCATTTCTAAAAAAACCACAACATCTGGTTTGTTCTTTGTAGAAATCTTCTTATATGTCACACCTTCAAGAACGATTATTTCTTCGGAGGTCTGAAATATTTCACATGCATTTTGATTTATCTGACCAATCTTACTTTCATTTGAGCACGCAATAATACTTCCATTTTCATCCACAACTCCAAACTCAGCATTTATGACATCTTTTATCTGCTTAACCACACTTTGATACAACTTAACGGACATATTCAGCCTCCTTTATCTAACGCAAAATTCCGTTAAAGCGCTCTTTATTTTGCTCTGCTAAATGTAAGATTAATAATGTCTTTAGTACAGTCCATTAATAATTATACACCAAAATATAAAAAGAGGAAGATTAAATTTAATCTTCCTCTAAATTTTACTTATTTTATTACTAAGTAATATTTCAACCATGACTTAGTTCATTATAGTACGTTCTGTTTCTTTATCGAAAAGATGAATTCTGTTTGTATCAAATGCTATCTTAACAACATCACCAGCTCTTGCTTTAGTTCTAGGGTTAACTCTTGCTGTAAAGTCAACATCGTCAACTATCATATAGAGATAAGTCTCTGAACCAAGGTTTTCTGTTAACTCAATTCTAGCTTCTACTATACTATCTTGCATTTGCTCAATGAAAGCAGGCTCATCATGGAGACACTCTGGTCTGATTCCAACAATTACTTCTTTACCTATGTAATCAGTTCCTTCGAGCTTCTTAGCTTTTCCTTCTGGTAATTTGATTTGATCTTTTCCAAAAGTAAGGAATATTGATTCTCCACGTTTGTCAACCTTTGCATTAATGAAGTTCATTTGTGGACTTCCTATAAATCCAGCAACGAACATATTGCATGGTCTTTCATAAAGAGCTTGTGGTGTATCTATCTGCTGTATATAACCATCTTTCATAACAACGATTCTTGTACCCATTGTTAAGGCTTCTGTCTGGTCATGTGTAACATATATGAATGTTGTCTGTAACTTTTTGTGAAGCTTGCTGATCTCAGTTCTCATCTGAACCCTCAACTTAGCATCAAGGTTTGACAAAGGCTCATCCATCAAGAATACTTTTGGCTCACGAACTATAGCACGGCCAAGCGCAACCCTCTGTCTCTGACCACCTGACAAAGCTCTTGGCTTTCTGTCAAGCAAATGCTCTATATCTAGAATCTTAGCAGCTTCATGTACTCTTCTCTTTATTTCTTCTTTTGGTAACTTTCTGAGTTTTAAACCAAATGACATGTTTTCAAATACTGACATGTGTGGATATAAGGCATAGTTCTGGAAAACCATTGCTATATCTCTGTTTTTTGGATCCAAATCGTTTACGAGCTTATCTCCTATATACAATTCTCCCTCAGAAATATCTTCCAAACCTGCTATCATACGAAGAGTAGTAGTTTTTCCGCAACCAGAAGGTCCTACTAATATGATAAACTCCTTATCTTCGATATCGATATTGAAGTCATTAACCGCTGTAACTCCACCTGCATATCTCTTAAACACATTTTTCAGCTTAACACTTGCCATCTTATCTTCCTCCTAAAAAATTTGCTCTTATTAAGTTTAATGATTTTAATACTATGTTAAATATCATCAATATAAATATAACATTAAAAGCGCCTTCTTAACTAGTGTACATATTAACAAAATTTTTATCTCATTACTTAGTGATATTGCATAAATTATAAATGTCACAAATCTCATATTGAATTTTTATGCAATAGGATGTATAATTATGAAATCAACAAATTGTTTTAGGAGGTTGATTTATTTATGATTAATGTTGGAATTATTGGTGCCACAGGCTATGTTGGCATTGAAATAGTAAGGCTTCTTCAAAAGCATCCTGGTATAAAAATAACGTCAATGGTTTCACAGAGCTTTGTCGGTCAAAAGGTTTCTGATATATATCCGAATCTTAGAAATGTATTTGACATGGAATGTGAAGTTCTTGATATTGAAAAGATATCCAAAACTGCTGATATTTTTATAACAGCACTCCCTCATGGTATATCAAAGGAAGTTATCCCACAATTGGTTGCTCTCAACAAAAGAGTTATCGACCATAGCGGAGACTTCAGATATAAAGATGTATCAGTTTATGAAAAGTGGTATGGTATAAAGCATGAAATGTCTAGTCTTCTTGACGTTTCCGTGTATGGACTGCCAGAGTTATATCGTGACAAAATAAAAGATGCACAGATTGTAGGAAACCCTGGCTGTTATCCAACATGCTCCATTCTTGGAATAGCACCGCTTTTGAAAAATAAAATTATCGAAACAAAAAATATTATAATTGATGCAGCTTCAGGTGTGACTGGAGCTGGAAGAAGTGCAGAACTTCCAAATCAATTCTGTGAATGCACTGAAAACTTCAAAGCATATAAGGTTTCAACACACAGGCACACATCCGAAATCGAGCAGGAACTCAGCATTTTAGCAAACGAAGAAATCCTGATATCTTTCACGCCACATCTTGTACCAATGAAGCGAGGAATGCTTTGCACAACGTATGCTAATTTAAAGGATTCCCATAGCACAGCTGAGTTGATAGAAATGTACAAGGAGCACTATAAAAACGAGTTCTTTGTCAGAGTCCTGGATGAGGGAAAATTGCCTGAGTCCAAGTTTACAGCTGGATCCAATTTTATCGATATAAGTCTCGTTGTCGACAAGCGTCTTAACAGGGTAGTAGTATTATCCTGCCTCGATAATCTTGGCAAGGGTGCTGCGAGCCAAGCTGTACAGGATCTTAATATAATGTGCGGTTATAACGAAAAAACGGCCTTAGAAACACCTGGCTTATATCTATAAGTATTTGGAGGAATTTTAATGGATAAATCAATGGAAGCAATTATAAAAAAAGCCGAGATCTTAATAGAAGCACTTCCGTATATACAAAAGCTATACGGAAAAACAGTTGTTATTAAATACGGCGGAAACGCAATGATCAATGACGAGTTAAAAAACTCAGTTATGGAAGACATCACTCTTTTAAAATACATCGGAATGAACCCTGTTGTTGTTCATGGCGGAGGTCCTGATATAAATAGAGCTTTAGATACCTTCAATATAAAAAGCGAATTTATAAACGGGCTTCGTGTTACTGATGCAGCTACGATGGAAATCGCTCAGATGGTCTTAGTCGGAAAGACCAACAAGGAAATCGTTTCTCTTCTTAATCAAAAAGGTGGCAAGGCAATTGGCTTATGCGGTGTTGATGGTAACCTCATTGAGTGCGAAAAGTACAAAACTTCAGTAGACGGAAAAGAAACAGATATCGGTTATGTTGGTAAAATCACCAACATAAATTCAAAAGTACTTGATTTGATTTCAAAAGATGAATACATCCCTGTAGTAGCACCAATTGGTGTTGGTAAGGATGGCAGGAGCTACAATATAAATGCCGATACCGTTGCAGGTGAAATTGCTGCATTTTTACAAGCAGAAAAGCTCATGCTCCTTACTGATGTCGAGGGTGTAAAACCTTCAAAGGACAGCAGTGAGATCTTATCCTCGCTTACAATTAATCAAATACATGAGCTCATTGAAAAAAAGGTTATCCAGGGCGGGATGATACCAAAGGTATTAGGTTGTGTTGAAGCTCTTGAAAAGGGTGTTGGCAGAACTCATATTATTGACGGAAGAATTCCTCATTGTATCCTTCTTGAAATTTTCACATATAAAGGTATTGGCACAATGATAATGAAGGAAAAGGTTCTTTATCATGATAAAGAAAAGCTGTAGTGTATATTAAGCAATTAATCTTACATTTAAGAACTAGACATCAAAAACAAAAGAGCCAGAGATACTACCCTCTGACTCTTCTTTATTTGTATAAAATTATCTGAGCAATTGTAGTACACCCTGTGGCTGTTGATTAGCTTGAGCCAACATCGACTGAGCAGCCTGAGAAAGGATATTGTTCTTTGTGAACTCCATCATTTCCTTAGCCATGTCTACATCACGAACACGGGATTCAGATGCTGTTAGGTTCTCTGAAGATGTTCCAAGGTTAGCTATGGTATGTTCGAGTCTGTTCTGCATAGCTCCGAGCTTAGAACGTTCAGCAGAAACTGTTTCGAGCGCTGTATTAATTGTAGTAATAGAGTTATTTGCTGCACCCTGTGATGCAACGTTAATACCTTTTTGAACAACTGCATCAGTTGTAACACTACCATCTGCACCAACTGTAGCTGATGTCGATGCAACTAGCGATTGAGCAATTGTAGTTGATTCAGCAGCTACAAATGTTCCACCAGATGCAGCATAAGCATTCGCAGTAGCTGCAGCAAATGCTGTTGCAAAATCAAATCCAACTGTAGCAGTCCTGTCAGATGCCGCATCGCCAACTATTACACTTGACTGGTTATTATATACTTTTTGTGCAGTTCCAATAGTAGTACCACCAGTATCTGCATTACCTATCTGAACTGACAAGTATTGAGGATTAGCAGTAAAACTGTAAGTATCAGCGGCAGTATTTTGAGCATCATCAGCTATTCTAAATACAATGCCATCGCCCAATGCTAGATCTGTTGTTCCTGCATTATCAGTTACAGCTGCACTTGTCCATGTTGAACCTCCATCAGTAGTGTAACTGGCGGAATTTACATCACCTGCTGCTGAAGCAACTGAATCAATTCGAACCTGAAAAGCTTTAGTGGTTGATCCTGTGTATGAGTTTGCACCTGACTGGAATGTTCCAGCACCACCTAATGCATCACTCTGGCTGGCACCACTAAAAGTAGATAACGTCTTACTTACGTTTACATAGGTTCCATTGAGGCTCTGCGAATCAGTAGTAACCGTTACTGGTACTGTTCCTGCTGTTAAAGAAGTAGTTACATTAGCTCCTGCAACTCCTAAAGTTTGAGCATCCATCGCCTGAATAGAAAGACTAACATTCTGATCTTTATTTGCCCCAACATGGAAAGTATCATTTAAACCACCTGCTAAGAGGTTTTGAGTATTAAACTCAGTAGTATTAGAAATACGGGTAATTTCTTTAGCAAGCTGATCAACTTCAGATTGAATCTTCGAACGATCAGTTCCAGTATTTGTATCAGTAGCTGATTGAACAGCAAGCTCTCTCATTCTCTGCAAAATACTATGTGTTTCATTTAAAGCACCTTCAGCAGTTTGAATAAGGGAAATAGCATCCTGCGAGTTTCTTGAAGCCTGATCTAAACCTCTAATCTGACCTCTCATTTTTTCTGAAATTGCAAGACCAGCTGCGTCATCGCCAGCACGATTGATACGAAGACCAGACGAAAGTTTTTCTAGTGATTTTGCGGTTGCTCCAGTGTTTCCCGACAATTGACGATAAGTGTTTAAAGACGCGATATTGTGATTAATTCTCATAAAAATTACCTCCGTGTAATTTGATTTACAGCAATCCGTTAGCCGTATCGGTATACCCAACAGCAGAATCAGAACCCGGGCTACCAAAACTACTATCGTATACTCATTATAAATATCGTCGTATTTTTTCAAATACTTAATAGTTTTTTGAAAATTCCTTTAAAGTTTTTTCTTTTAATTGTTATAATGTAAAAGGGAATGCTATATTTGAATCATTCCGAAATTAACTGTAAAGGAATCTCATTATGTTTATCGGCAAGTATAGAATTTTGTTTGACCTTTTTTGGACATTTTTTAAAGTAGGATTATTTACTTTCGGCGGTGGGCTTGCAATGCTGCCTCTCATACAAGATGAAGTGGTTAATAAAAACAAATGGCTGACCGAAGAAGAAATACTCGAAGTTTTCGCATTATCTCAGTCAATACCTGGTGTAATTGCTGTCAATACATCAATCTTTACAGGCAACAAACTTGCAGGCAAAAAGGGGTCTGTTGCAGCTGCTTTGGGTACAATTCTGCCTGCATTTTTATCGATAATACTGATTCTTACACTGTTAAACAGGTTTAGAGACAACAAATACGTTGAAAAAGCATTTGCAGGAATCAGGGCAGCCTCTGCAGCTCTTATTCTTTTAGCTGCAATCAAGCTTGCAAAATCTTCTTTGAAAAACAAAAAAGGTTATATAATTGCACTCGCCTCATTTTTTATGATCATAGTTCTTAATATCAGTGCTGCGTGGGCAATCATCTCAGGAGGCATTGCGGAATACTTAATATACCTATATGAGAGGAGGAAAAACAAATGTCAATAATACTAAAACTCTTCTATATATTTTTCAAAGTCGGTTTGTTTGGTTTTGGTGGTGGATACGTAATTCTACCTATGATTTTTCAGGAGATACAAAAGCTTGGTATAATGTCTGCTAGCGAGTTTTCTGATGTCGTTGCACTTTCAAATATCACACCAGGTCCTATTGCTATTAATGCTGCAACCTATGTTGGTTTTAAAGCCGCAGGAATTCCAGGTGCGATTACAGCAACCATCGCGGTTTCTCTGCCTTCCTTCATAATTATAACAATTATTATTGTCTTTTTGAATAAATTTAGAAAAAGTCAAACCGTCGGGGCTATACTTGAAGGTATAAAGCCAGCTACAGTGGGATTAATTGCATCAACAGTTGTTTTCTTTTCTCAGACATCCTTATTTAAAGAAGGCTTTTTTAGCCTGGATATGTTTGATAGTCCATTAAGTTATGTAAGCATACCTGCTGTTTTGATATTCTCAGTCTCAATATTTCTTACGCAAAAATTTAAAATAGGACCGATAGTCATAACGCTTCTCGGTGGTGTTCTTGGAATACTCATCATTTAAAGAAATTATGGCATCATAATTTACAGACATGAAAAACCCAACATTAGGGTTTTATTTTTATCTATATACCTTGACATTCTATGTACATAGAGTATAATATCTATAAAGGAGTGATACCATATGCTATCTAAAGATGTACTAAAAGGAAACCTTAGCCTTATTATCCTCTCCTCTCTAGCTGAAAGCCACAAATACGGTTATGAGATAACAAAGGATGTTCATAGATTGACAGACGGCTCTATCACAATAAAGGAAGGCAGCCTATACCCTGCTCTTCACAAGCTTGAAAAGCAAAAGCTTATTGAAGGATACTGGGTTCAACAAGAGCCTGGCAAACCCGACAGAAAATATTACAGAATTACTGATGAGGGGCTTAAAGCTGTTGAGGTTGAAAAAGAAAGATGGAAATATTATATGGACATTATGGGGAGGATTATATATGGATAGAAAAATACCTGAGTTCGAAAACTTCCTCATTGAGTTTAAAGCAGCGCTTAGAGTTAAAACTACTGAAAGAGAAGATATCGTAAAAGAAATCAATCAAAGCATTTATGATAAATTTAACAACTTAATTGTAAACGGATGCGATGTTAACGAAAGCATTGCCATTACATTAGATGAATTTGGAACTCCTAAAGAACTCGCAGAGATGTTCAATTCCGTATATATAAGACAAATTTCCATTGGTAATGCTATAAGATTTGCCTATGATAAAAAAGTCTTAATTGCAGCAATAATAACAATAATTATAATGCGTCTTGCCATATAAATTATACAAGCTATTAAATAAAATTAATTATTTACATTTATCTAACTGCTAAAAATGTAAGATTAATATTGTATTTAATATTCAACAAAGCATCCTTATACAAGGGGGGTACATTTTTATGAAAAAAACTTCAATAGGGGGCTCAGCCCTTATAGAGGGTCTTATGATGATAGGACCTGAAAACGCTGCTATAGCTATCAGAAAGTCAACTGGCGAGGTTATACTTGAAAGAAAAGGCTTACCGATTAAAAGCAAGCTTACAAAAGTCCCTATTTTACGTGGTGTAGTATCATTTTTCAGTCAAATGGTTCTTTCAACAAAAGCACTCATGTTTTCAGCAGAGTTTATAGAGGATGACGACCCCAATAAAGACTTTGAAAGTAGCCAAAGCATAAAAAAAAGCAAAGAATCTTTATTCGAAAAACTAATCAATAAGCTGTTTGGAGAGAGTTCAAAAAACGCACTGGTTTACTTCTCTCTTATAATGTCGCTTGCCTTTAGCATAGGTCTATTCATACTGCTTCCAAATGTGCTAGCTGGCTTTCTTAAATTCGACAAAAGTACTTTTCTCGGAGTAATATATTATAATTTGTTTGAAGGTGTAATTAAAATATCAATATTTTTAGGATACCTGTTCCTCGCTTCACAGGCAAAAGACATAAAAAGAGTATGGCAATATCATGGTGCAGAGCACAAGACAATCAACTGCTACGAAAACGGCGAAGAACTGACTGTAGAAAATGTAATGAAACATTCAACCAAAAATCCTCGCTGTGGCACCTCATACATGTTTTTAGTTATGATAATAAGCACATTGCTTTTCTCATTTGCTGGCTGGTACGACATTTGGATCAATGTATTGATAAGGCTATTTTGCATTCCTGTTGTAGCTGGCATAACATTTGAAATATTCAGGTTTTTATCAAAAAGCAATTCTTCTATCTCAAAAGCTCTAAGTATGCCTGGAATGCTCTTTCAGCTGTTAACTACAAAAGAGCCCGACAAAGATCAAGTTGAGGTTGCAATAATTGCATTCAACGGTGTTTCAACAGGAGAATTTGCATAACAATTCTAAATTTAGGTGGTGTAAAATGGACATACAATTTATAAAAGATAAACTTAATTCGGAGAGTTATGATTTTTTGAGAATAGATCCGCATCTAAAGGATAATATTCTTATACTAACAACTGCTGGTTCTATTGCTTATGGTACTAATGTAGCTACAAGCGATATCGATATAAGAGGAATTACGATTGAAACACCTCATGACATAATGGGACTCAAAAGCTTTGAGCAGTTCGAAGACAGAGCAACAGATACTGTAATATATGGACTTAGGAAGTTCATCTCTCTTTGCCTCAACTGTAATCCAAATATACTCGAAATACTTGGAACCAAGCGTGAGCATATTTTTTTTATAACTGATGAGGGTATGCTTTTAAGGAATAACATCGACCTTTTCCTTTCAAAAAGAGCTATCCAAAGCTTCGGAAGCTTTGCTTCAGCACAGCTGAGAAGGCTTCAGAACGCCCTTGCGAGAGATAGTTATCCTCAAAAGGAAAAAGAACAGCATATATTAAACAGCATTTTAGGTCAAATGGATCATCTTAAAAGAACATACACAAGCTTTACTGATAGAGAAATATCCCTTTATATTGATGATTCTGAAAAGACAAATATGGATACAGAGATATTTATAGATATTGATCTTTCACATTACCCACTTCGTGATTTTAAAAACATAATCTCTGACATGAACAATATTGTTAGGGAATATGATAAGCTTAATCATCGAAACAGCAAAAAGGATGAGCTCCACTTAAATAAGCACGCAATGCATCTAATAAGACTTCTTGTAACTGGGACTGATATTCTTAAAGGCGAAGGCATTAACACATACAGGCACAAGGAACGAGAGCTCTTCCTTGACATACGAAACAGTAAATACAATTATAAAGAGATTTTCGAAATGGTCGATGAATATGAAATGCAATTTAAGGCAGCAGCAGAAAACACTCAACTTCCAGATGAGCCACAATATGACAAGGTTGAAGAACTCATGATTAATATCTATAAGAAAAGATTATTTTGATTGATTATCTTTTTGTTATCATATTCCTTATTCAATTGAATTTTTTGCCAAATAACTTGATATAATATATATAAAAGATGTATAATATAATTATATTGAGTTATTTTTATAATTTAAAAAGAACAAAAACGCGAAGCGGCTTTTGTATCCGCTGTAACTCGTTGTTAGAAATTAAGAGCACCATAATTTCCTAGACATTAAAAATTAGAGGTTCACGACAAATATATTATTGTCACATTGGAGGATGATTTATATGCGAATCAATTCAGGTTCTCCCAATCCACTTTTGACAAAAGGGACCACTTCGATCAAATCAGACATAGCAGAGAAATCCAACAAAGAAGAAAAACCATCAAATACTCAAATCCCGCTAAAAGACTCTGTTAAAATCAGACCAACTATAAAGCTTGATGAAGCAGAATTTGCCAATATGGCTTCAGAAATGAAAGATCCAGGATATGCAAATAAGCTTCTTGAATCAACCAAAAATGATATTCTATCTAATGCACAAGCAGCTATTTCAGCTCAAGCAAACCAAAACCCAGACTCTCTTACAAGGCTTCTAAAGTAAACATGCACCAATAACAAATGACTTTAGCTGCATTATGGCACTGTAATTTTCTATGCAATAAAAAAGCATCAAAACATCGTGATTTAATAAGATTCAAGATGTTTGATGTTTTTTTAGGCGATTTCAAAAATTTCCTTGGTCAATTTTTAATGGCAAAAAGTACTAAATTCAATATTTTTGAAATCGCCAGCTGACCAGTTATTTTTGGGAAATCACCTTATCATGATTAAAATTAAATTGTGATGTACTTTTTGTCAATAGAGTCAGCCAACCATATGGTTTCATTACCATGATAAAAACGCACTCCTTCACGCCATGCCTTACCTGCATCTATCTTCAAAATCATCGGGCTACCATCTCTCCTTTTCCCAACCTGCATGGCTGTGGCAGTATCCGATGAAAGATGTACATACTGCCTTCCTTTTGGTATAAGCCCCACCGTAATAATCGAGTCAAGAAATCTTCTTGCTGTTCCATGATAAAGAACTTCAGGTGGTTCTTCATTTACCTTTACAATCTTTTGAGGTATCGAATGTCCATATAACGCTCTTATTTTTCCTTCACAGATTTCGAGTCTCTTTTTATCCGAAACCTCCATTGATTTTTTTATATCTTCAATACTGACATTTGTCCATTTTTTATCTTCTCTTAATGAGCTTATTAACTGTTCAACATCAACCCAGCCTTTCTCATCAAGCTCAAGCTCATACTCCCACGGAGCATGTCTTAACGCATAAGATAATTCCTTACTTAATCTTATATAATCCATTTTAATCCTTCTTTCAATCTTACATTCTCTTCGGCATATACATTGATCTGCCTATTATTTGTTCTTTTAAAGCCTATAACAGAGTTTATCCAGCAGTGGATAGACCTCATTTTTTCCCCTTAATGCAACATACCATCTTTGTGGTATATTATCAAATCCATAATAAATACCTGCCAAACCTCCAGCTATGGCAGCTGTCGTATCGGTATCATCTCCAAGCAAAATAGCGTTTTTTACAACCATTTCGTATGAATCATATCCCATAACCTTCCTGACGCTTCTTAAGGAATCAACCACATATCCCCCGCCACTTCCTTCCGCAGGATCATCAGGCCTTACTGTCCATTCCATCTCCTTACGATAATCAGAATCTTCCGGATAGATATCTCGAAGCTTTTTAACCGCCATTTTGTATGCCTCTTCAACATTATTACCTTCAATCATTCTTTTTGCCCACAAGCAATACAAGGAACAGCAAATCTGGTTACATATATGTCCATGAGTCACAACTGACTGGTCATGTGCAAGCTTTACAAGCTCTTCATCCGTCCCCTTATGCCAAAGCACAAGAGGTAAAACTCTCATAAGCGAACCATTACCTTTACCATCTTTCACAACAAAACCAGATTCATATGGCGACATACCGCTTTTAAAAGCCATCAGCGAACGAGCTGTCTGATTTCCAACATCAAACACCTTGTTATCAACCGCCCAGAGCCCAAGATCATACCATCCAAGTAGCTTTGATGCAAAATCGTTAATATTAAATTCGCCACAGGTGACCAATGAGTCAAGAAGACAAAGAGCCTGTGCACCATCATCCGACCATGTCCCAGGAGGCACACTTTGATGAGATCTCACAAAACTTGGTGGCGGATTAAACTCTATTTTATTTATTAATGGCAAGTCCTGTGGATCATTAAACTCATAAGGCACTCCCAAAGCATCCCCTATTAACAGTCCCCATAATCCGCCTGTGATTCTATCCTTCAAACTGATCATACCTAGTTCTCCCTTAAACACTTTTCATTGAATGCTCTTTTATTAAACTATGCTTTAAGTCCCATAATTGTTGAGATAGATCAACATAATACTTATGAGGATTTTCAAATCTTTTAACTTCATCCCATAATGTATCAATCTGCTCCTCACAGAATTTCCTTATATCCTTGATTTCAGGAGCTTTATATACACACACTCCCTTGTCAAAAATTTTCGTTAAGAGTTTTTTGGCAGAAAAATTGGTGATAGTTTTTCTTTTCCATATATGCTCAGGGTCAAACAATTCAAACTGTTCATTTTCGTTGATGTTCTCCCCTTCAACAGTGAGTACATCAGCAATCGCTTTTCCTGTCTCCTTGTCAAAAAGCCTCCAAGTCTCTTTAATTGCTGGATTGGTGATTTTCCCAACATTTTCACTAAGCTTAATCTTTGGTACCATTTTACCATTTTCCTCAACAGCCACAAGCTTGTAAACTCCTCCGAATACCGGCTCGGACTTAGAAGTGATAAGTCGCTCTCCAACTCCAAACAAGTCAACTTTGCCACCCTGCAATAAAATATCTCTTATTATAAGCTCATCTAAAGAATTCGATGCAACTATTTTACAATCCTCAAATCCAGCCTTATCAAGCATTTTTCTAGCTTCCTTCGAAAGATATGTGATATCTCCTGAATCTATTCTTATCCCAACAGGTCTTAATCCCATAGGAACCAAAATCTCATTAAACACCTTAATGGCATTTGGAACGCCAGACTTCAAGACATTATATGTATCAACAAGCAGTGTGCAGTTATTCGGATAGACCTTTGCATATGCCCTGAAAGCTTCTAACTCTGTCGGGAACATTTGTATCCAGCTATGCGCCATCGTTCCAATAACAGGAATATCAAACTTCTGATCAACTAAAGTACAGGCTGTCGCCATGCACCCTCCAATGTATGCTGCCCTTGCTCCGTATATAGCACCATCATATCCTTGAGCTCTTCTTGAGCCAAACTCCATAACATCTCTTCCCTCTGCTGCTCTAACAATACGGTTAGCTTTAGTCGCAATAAGACTTTGATGATTCACTGTTAAGAGTAGCATTGTCTCAATAAACTGAGCTTCTATTACTGGTCCCCTAACAGTTAAAATTGGTTCATTTGGAAAAATCGGAGTGCCTTCTGGTATAGCCCATATATCACAGCTAAATTTAAAATTCTCAAGGTAGTTTAAGAAGTCCTCATTAAAAAGCTTCTTTCCTCTTAAATACTCAATATCCTCTTTCTCAAATTTCAAATTCTGAATGTATTCAATTACCTGCTCAACTCCCGCCATTATAGCAAAACCGCCATTATCAGGAACCCTTCTAAAGAACATATCAAAGTGTGTGATTTTATCCTTCAATCCATTCTGGAAATACCCATTCGCCATCGTTAATTCATAAAAATCCGTCAACATCGTTAAATTCAAATTTTTCATTTATTTAACCTCCTTAACAAGTTCAATTCCATTAATAAACATATTATAAAGCGCCATTACATTTACGAGATCACCATTATGCATTCCTAGGTCATATGTCTCAACAGCATTAATTGGAACTATTATTCGTGCTTTTTTATTAAGCATATTAAACCACGTTTTAAGTGTAATTGCAAACTGCTGAACGCAAATATCGGTACAATCTCCTGTCACAATAAATGTATCTATTTGATTATTTTCATCTCTCCATTTTAAAAAGTCATCTTCAATAAAGCCATTTGTAGAATTCTTTTCAATCAGAGTAAATCCTCCAACTTCCTTTATCTCATCAATAACTTCCGATTCACTGTTGCCTTTCATGCAATGTACAGGATAAGCTCCAAACTCTGGCGAAGCCTCTGTATGACAATCTGCAAAAGCTAGCTTTGCAATATCTTTTGCATCACACTTTCTCATTAATCCTACAATTTCAGGAATGATCGCTTCAACTCTTGGGCTTTTTAATGCCCCCTCCCTTACGAATCCATTTATCATATCCACAATCACTAAAGCAGTTTGATTTTCCTGCAAGCTTTCCATTTCAAGCACTGGGAGATTTCCCATCATATCGAATATTTCTTCAAGAATCTCATTGCTTTTTTTCAAAAAATCATTTTTATTATTTAATTTCATATCTATCGTCTCCTTGCATATACTTTTCAATTATTTTTATGTATTTATGTTATTAGTTTATTTCTTGTTATTATCTTTCTGTTACTAACATTATATTATAAATATTTTTGTCCTGTCAAGTCTTTTAAAAATTATTAATTTTGCATGCATCAGTACACAAAAACCTTCTGAAAAGCTCTTATCTCTAGCTATCAGAAGGTCTAATGTTACTATTCTTCTATTAAAATAAATTTTTATATACTACTAAGTTTTAATCCGTAAGAAGCTTCCGCCATTATCATCCCCGCCTTCTCACGTATAACAAGCTCAGCATAATCATCAAGCGATGTTTCAGTCATATTGATAATAACAAGCTTATCTCCCTCATAATATCTTATAAGATTTGCAGCAGGATAAACAACAAGGCTTGTCCCAATAACAATAACCATGTCGGCTTCTCTTATACTCCACTTTGCTTTATAAATCTTATCTTCATCAAGCATCTCCTCGTACAAAACTACATCTGGCCTTACAATTTCTCCACAATAATCGCAAGTAGGCACAGATAAAGAACTATAGATATAATCCACATCAAATTTCTTATTACATTTCACACAATAGTTTTGAAACGCATTCCCATGGAGCTCAATAACATTTTTCGTTCCTGCGGCAGTATGAAGGTTATCAATGTTCTGAGTAATTACAGTTTTTAACCTCCCTTCCTCTTCGAGCTCAGCAAGCGCTATATGACATTGGTTTGGCTTTGCATCGCGATAAACCAATCTCTCTTTGTAAAACTCATAAAACTTATCGGGATACTTTTCAAAGAATGACTTACTCAAAATACCTTCAGGCGGAAATCCTTTACCATCCATATTAAAAATCCCTCTTGAAGATCTAAAGTCTGGTATACCACTTTCCGTTGATACTCCTGCCCCAGTAAAAGCAACAATGTTTTTTGATGATTCTATCAACTCAATTAGCCTTTGTATGTCCCTTTCCATTTACAACCCACCTTTGTTTAAAATCAATATATAGACTTCATTTCTAAACATTTATTTCAAGTTATGGAAATTTACTTGCATTAATACGGTTTTTACATACTATATTATACCATTATCTTTGTTTTTTTTGGTGTTACCAAATTGAATTTTGTATATATTTTTATCGTCAATTTTTTCTATAACTTTATATTATATTAAATACATTAATAATCTTATACGTGAATATAAGAAACTGTTGATTAACCAACTTGATAGTTTTATAATAAAATATAGAATTTCGTAAGAATAGCGATATTATTTAAATCACAGATAATTAATGCACAGTATTATCTGTTGTACGATAGAATGGGGGACTATAGAAATGCCAATCACAGAGTTTTTATATCGAAACGCTGAAATGTATGGCTCGGAAACATGTCTGACAGAAATCAATCTTGATTTGCAAGATTGCCACAATGTCATCTGGCGTGAGTATGATCTGATTGAAAACAATCCAGCTGGTGAGTATCGTAGAGAAATGACCTGGAGAGTTTTTGATGAAAAAGCAAACCGTATGGGGAATCTTTTACTGAAAAGAGGCATACAAAAAGGGGATAAGGTAGCAATCCTTTTAATGAATTGCCTTGAGTGGCTACCGATTTATTTTGGAATATTAAAGGCTGGTGCTATAGCAGTACCATTAAACTTTCGATATACAGCTGAGGAAATAAAATATTGTTTAGGTTTATCCGACACAATTGCTTTAATTTTCGGACCAGAGTTTATTGGGCGTATGGAAACCATTTTTGATCAGATTCCACAAGTTAAAACACTTTTATTTGCAGGTGAAAATCGTCCGTCTTTTGCTGAGAATTATGACCGACTTTCAGCAAATTGTTCCTCAGAAGCTCCAGATATTAAGCTTTGTGACCAAGATGATGCAGCAATATACTTTTCCTCTGGTACTACAGGATTTCCAAAGGCAATTTTACATAACCATGAGAGTCTTATGTCAGCATGCTATACAGAAAAACAGCATCACGGTCAAAAGCGTGGTGACAACTTTTTGTGTATTCCACCTCTTTATCACACAGGTGCCAAGATGCACTGGTTTGGCAGTTTACTGTCTGGGAGCCAAGCGGTTTTACTTCGTGGAATCAAGCCAGAATGGATTCTCAAAACAGTCTCCGAAGAAAAAATCACAAATGTATGGCTTTTAGTTCCTTGGGCCCAGGACATATTGGATGCCATTGAAAGAGGAGATGTCAAGCTCGCGGATTACAATCTCTCCCAGTGGAGACTTATGCATATAGGTGCTCAGCCAGTTCCACCTAGCTTGATTCACAGGTGGAAAAAGTATTTCCCACACCATTTATATGATACCAACTATGGTCTTAGCGAGTCTATCGGTCCTGGATGCGTACACTTAGGAGTTGAAAACATTCATAAAGTCGGAGCCATCGGAATACCTGGTTATAACTGGGAAGTCATGATTGCAGATGAAAACGGAGCACGTGTAGACCAAGGACAGGTTGGAGAACTGGCCATAAAAGGACCAGGTGTGATGAAATGCTACTATAAAGACCCAGAAGCAACTGCTACTGTATTAAAGGATAATTGGTTATTTACAGGAGATATGGCAAGAATGGATGAAGATGGTTTTATTTATCTTGTCGATAGAAAAAAAGATGTTATTATTAGTGGCGGAGAAAACATATACCCAGTACAAATCGAGGATTTTCTTCGTTCACATGACTCAATAAAGGATGTTGCAGTAATAGGTTTACCAGACAAGCGTATTGGTGAAATAGCAGCTGCAATAATAGAACTCAAACCAGGATGTACTTGCACTGAAGAGGATATTAATACATTCTGCAATTCACTACCTCGCTACAAACGACCAAAGAAAGTTATTTTCGATACGGTTCCGCGTAATCCAACTGGCAAGATAGAAAAACCTCGTTTAAGAGAAAAATATGGCGCTGCAAGTGTGGTAGCTCTCGAAACCGAGATATAAATAATAAAGTTAAAACAATTAATCCACAACCTCCCAACAATGGGAGGTTTATTTATGCTTTAGCTTTTTCAAATATCAGCCGATATATTTATATAAAACTTTTTACTTTTCATTAATTAATAAATCATCAATAATTTAGAGGCTTATCTCAATAATCGTTAAAAGTTCAGGTGTTTCAATAAAATACTAATAATAAAATACTTACAATAAATTTCTGGAGGAGATTAATATGAGACTAGCAAAAAGAATAATGTTGTTAATTATCACTTTGAATCTATCACTTTTTTTACCTGGATGTAATTATTCAGATGATAAAAAAAACGCAGAAGAAAAACAAAATATTGAAAACACTCAAGAAAACAAAATTAAAATCGGTCTATCCCTTCCTAGCCAGCAAGAAGACCGATGGATTATGGACTTTAAAGCGATACAAGAAGAATGTGACAGACAGAATATAGAGCTCATTTATGATACAGCAGAAATGGATGCAGACAGACAGGCTTCTCAGTGTCTAAGTATGTTGTCAAAGGGAATCCAAATGCTTATATTGATACCCTACGATGCACAAAAAGCTGCAAAAATTGTAGAAGAGGCACACAAGAAGAATATTAAGGTCATTTCTTACGACCGTTTGATAATTGGTGCAGATGTAGATATGTATATAACCTTTGATAATGAAAAGGTCGGCGAATTAATGGGCAAAGCTCTCACACAAGCAGTCCCTAAAGGTAACTATGTATTTCTTAAAGGTGCTCCCAACGATAGAAATTGCTTTTATGTTACTAGAGGAGCAATGAAATACATACAACCACTAATCGATAAAGGAGATGTAAAAATCGTTTTTGAAGATTCAGTAATAGATTGGAAACCTGAAAACGCATTGAATCTTATGAATAAAGCAATCGAGGAAAACCCAAATAACATACACGGTGTTTTCGCACCAAATGATGCTACAGCAGGAGCTTGCATAGAGGCACTGACCGCTCACAACCTCATAAGCAAAATTCCTGTCACTGGACAGGACTCTGAAATTTCAGCAGTTAGAAGAATTTTGAGCGGAACTCAGTTAATGACGATTTTTAAAGATACTAGGGAGTTAGGAAAGAAATCAATTGAAATTGCGAAAAAGATGGTTAATGGAGAAACTGTTGACATTTCAACCAAGTTAAACAACGAAAAAATAGATGTTCCTACAATTTATCTTACTCCTGAAGCTATTACAAAACAAAACATTGACGATTTATTGATAAATAGCGGGTATTTGTCAAGGGATTCAGTATATGCTAAATAATATTTACAATGCCTTTCTAGGAGGTTTATCAATGTGGATAATAAGTATATTTTAAAAAAGCTCTTATATCCTGTTTATCGCTATCGAAAAACAAGTTTAAAAAACAAGATTATGAGCCTAATAATTATGGCTACATTGCCAATAGTCATTTCGGGTATGTTAAATTTTTTCTTAAATAGGTATTATATGTCCGAATACTTTTCCATACATGAAAGGCTTCTAAAAATAGATTTAATACTAGATGATGCTTTCTCAATACTCCCTCTTGTAAGGGAATATATAAGCGATCCGCTATTAACTGATAATAGAAAAAGGATCGAATTATTAAATAAAGAGATGAGAAAAAATTCTTTAGAAATTATGACTGGTATTAATACTAATAGCAAAACACATAGTTATTTCAAAAACGACCTAGATCTTTACCTTAATATGTGTTCAGAAATCATTGACAAAGCTGAAAAGAATGATCAGTCTATTAGAACCTACTATACTAATATATACCTTCAAGCAGATAATGTTAAGCGTTCAGCAATTGACCTTACAATGGAGGAATTAAGTTTTGGGAGTAATGTACAGAAAGATATCAATACTAAAATCTCTACAATTTACTTAATTTCATCATTTATAGTTGCAGTTATTATACTTATTGTTTTTATACAAATCTCCACGTTAATGAAAAATTTATTAAGAAGATTGAAAGAACTCGAAAACTTAAGCCAAATGGTAACACATGGGGTATACAACCTGAATGAAATCCAAATAATTGACAAGGATGAAATAGGGCTTTTAGGAGAGGCCTTTAACGAAATGGTTCATAGCCTAAAATCCGCCTATAATGAAATTGATAAAAGACAAAACGAACTTGAATACTTAAACAAAAATTTATCTGATACCAACATTCAATTAACAAAAACCAATAATCATTTAAAAGATGCACAGGCACAAATTATTCAATCTGAGAAATTGGCATCACTCGGAAGTCTTGTTGCAGGAGTATCTCATGAAATCAACACACCTGTTGGTATAAGTGTTACAGCTGCATCTTTTTTGAATGATAAGAATAAAGACCTTTCCTTAAAAATGCAAAACCATACACTTACAAAAAAGGCTTTTGAAGAGTACTCATATATAATTAATGAAACTACAGAAATACTTCTGTCAAATCTAAATCGAGCTTCAGAATTAATAGGAAGTTTCAAAAAAATTGCAGTTGATCAAACCTGTGAAAAGTGCAGGGAAATTATTCTAAAGGATTATATTGAAGATGTAATTTTAAGCTTAAAACATGTCTTGAAAAAAAATTCTATAGAAATAAGCGTTCTATGTGAGACCAATGATCTAAAAATAAAAACTTACCCAGGTTCTTTGGCGCAAATTTTTACCAACCTAATAATGAATTCAGTCATTCATGGATTTGATAATGCAACAAAAGGTTTAATAACAATATCTACACGTTTGGAAATGGGGAATATAATTATACAATATGCTGATAATGGAAAAGGAATAGAAAAAGAAGTTTTAAAAAGGATATTTGAACCTTTCTACACAACCAAAAGAGGATCGGGCGGTTCAGGCCTTGGGCTTTATATAGTATATAACACTGTTACCACTATTCTAAACGGAAGGATTGAATGCAAAAGTAGCATTGGTAATGGAGTGCTTTTTACAATTACAATTCCTAATGAAACATAATCCCAATAATTCAAATTTATTCTCCTTCTGAGAATATGTTTACTATATTAAAGAACATTTAAAAACAAAGCTATATCAAAAATGCTTCTGCACTTTTACTACGCAGAAGCATTTTTTATAATTATTTAAAATAGCAACTATGCCTTAACATATAACATTTATAATTTTTCCAGCTTTATATACAACTTTGCTTGGCTTTTCAGTCAAATTGAGTATTTCCATAGCCTTCTCAATAGCTTCATCTTCTGATGCATTTTTGCTAAGTACTACAGTTCCTTTGAGCTTACCCTTTAACTGTACGGGCACTTCGATGACATCAAGTGTGCACTTGCTTTCATCATAATTAGGGAACTTTTGACCAGTAATGTCTGTTCCAAATATACGCTCAAACATTTCTGAAGTAATATGCGGAGCAAACGGATTCAAAAGAATGAGGAATATTCTCATCTCTTCCTTGGTGATATACTTATCCTTCTTCACTTCATTGATAAACTCCATCATCTTAGCAATCACTGTGTTAAAAGTGAAGTTTTCGATACCTTCATCAGCCTTTTTAATAAGCGCGTTCACCAATACCTCATGCTGCTTAGATACCTTTTGCTCATTTGTCATAATATCTGCTAAGTACCAAACATTATTTACAAATCTCTGACATCCGATAATACCATCAAAAGTCCATCTTGTATTCTTTTCATACTCACCGATAAACATTATATGCAAACGGAATACATCTGCACCGTATTCATCAACTATTTCTCTAGGGTCAACACCATTACCTGAGCTTTTTCCCATCTTTTTACCAGTCTCATCCAAAATCAATCCATTGCACATTCTACGTGTAAATGGATCCTTAAACGGAATTTCACCAATATCATACAGGAACAGATGCCAGAAGTTCGCATAGAGCATATGACGTGTAACATGCTCTGTACCCCCTGTATATAGATCAACAGCACCCCAATACTTCAAAATATCCTGTGAAACGAATTCTTTATCATTATGTGGGTCTAAGAATCTGAGCCAGTACCATGATGAACCTGCCCAGTTCGGCATTGTATCTGCTTCTCTTATAGCATCCTTACCGCATTTAGGACACTTTGTATTCATAAAGTCCTTAACTTTACTCAAAGCACCATTTCCATTTTCATCTGGTGTAAAATCAGATGTTTCAGGAAGAACAAGCGGCAGATCCTCTACATTCAATGACACATAACCACAGTCAGGACAATTTACTATTGGGAATGGCTCTCCCCAATATCTCTGACGGTTAAATGACCAGTCCTGCATTTTATAATTTATCTTACGACTTCCTAAATTATTTTTCTCAAGATAATCAGCCATAGCCTTCTTTGATTGATTAACATCCATTCCATTCAAGAATCCACTGTTAACCAACTTACCATTTCCAACAAAAGCCTCTTTGGAAATATCTCCGCCTTCTATAACCTCAATAATAGGAAGACCATGAGTCTTAGCAAAATCATAGTCTCTGGTATCATGCGCTGGTACGGCCATAATAGCACCTGTTCCATATCCCATCATAACATAATCCGCAACAAAAATAGGGATCTCTGTCTGATTTAAAGGATTTATCGCTACAATACCATCTATGCGAATTCCTGTCTTATCCTTTTCAGAACTTCTGTCAATATCGCTCTTTGCAACAGCTTGAGCTTTATATTCTTCTATCTGATCAATATTTTTTATCTTATTTGACAGCTCACTTATAATTGGGTGCTCTGGTGCAATAACCATGAAAGTTACACCAAACAATGTATCTGGACGTGTTGTAAATATCCTGAGCAGCTTATCGGTATCTTTTATAGTGAAATCAACTTCTGCACCTTCGCTCTTACCAATCCACTGTCTTTGAGACTCTTTGTGATTCTCTGCCATTTCAATACGCTCAATGTTTTCGAGCATCTTATCGGAGTAATCACGCATCTTCAAGAACCATACATCACGAATCCTCTTCTCGACTTCTGATTTACATCTGTCACATATACCGCCCTGGCTATCCTCGTTACTTAAGACAGTCTGACAGTGTGGACAGTAGTTAACCTCAGTGGTGCTTTTGTATGCACAATCATTATCAAAAAGCTTCTTAAAAATCCACTGTGTCCACTTATAGTAATTTTCATCAGTAGTGTTGATCTCTCTTGACCAGTCAAAAGACCAACCCATTTTCACACATTGCTCTGTAAAAATCTTAACATTATTTGCTGTCGCAACCTTTGGAGAAATGCCCATTTTTAATGAATAGTTCTCAGTAGGGAGTCCAAAAGCATCCCAGCCACATGGATATAAAACATTATATCCTTTAAGCCTTTTATATCTTGCAACAATATCTGTTGGTGTATAACATTTAACATGTCCTAAATGAATCCCTTTTCCGCTTGGACCAAAAAACTCACTTAAAACATAATACTTTGGTTTTTCAGAAAAATCGATAGCCTTGAAGGATTCTTTTTCAATCCAACTATCCTGCCACTTTTTCTCAACTTCTTTATAATTATACTTTTCCATCATGTCACCTCTCGTGAACAATATCTTAATAAAATCAATATTTTTGAAATCGCTAGTTGACCAGTTATTTTTTTGTAATCACCTAATGGATTATACACTAAAAACATAATTGTTTCAATCATAAAAATTCGTTTTATCCTACGCCTTTGAGGCTTGATATTTGAATAATAAATCAAGGGAAAGAATTCAGTATTAAGAATTCAGAATTTTTCACAAAATTCAAGCTAATTGCCTTTGGTTGCATTTGGGAAACCACTTGATTTTATCTTTAAACTTCTCTATAATTTCATTGTAGCAGCTAGACTTAAGACGAAAGGATGAGATTGTTTTGAAGATTTTATATATATCCGACCTAGATGGTACATTGCTAAATGACGAGAAGCAGGTAAGTGAATACTCAGAAAGGGTTATAAACAATCTTATCAAAGATGGGATATTTTTTTCCATAGCAACAGCACGCACTGCGGCTTCAGCAACAAAAATCCTTTCAAAGCTTGACATTAATGTCCCAGTTGCATTGATGAATGGAGTAGCAGTATATGATCTTAAAAAAGAACAGTATTTGAAGGTCGAACCCCTTCCTACACCTGCTGTATTTGAGGTTCTAAATGTGCTGAAGCGTTTCTCACTAAATGGATTTATGTATGAAATTGATCAAGTTAATCTCAACGCATATTATGAGAATCTCTCATCAAAAGCAATGCAAGATTTTTATGAGGAACGCGTAAACTTCTATTACAAATCCTTTAAAAAAGTACAATGTTTTATGGATATATACAACTCAAAAAACATAGTTTATTTCGCGATAATCGACTCCCACGAAAACTTGTCAAAAGCTGTGGATACCTTAAAGTTGATTGACGGAATAGACATGGTTTTGTACAAGGACAATTATGCTGAGGATCAATGGTACCTAGAGATACACAGCACAAATGCCTCCAAATACAATGCTGCCAACTTTATCAAAATGCACTGTGGCGTTGACAGGATTATTGGATTTGGAGACAACTATAATGATATACCACTACTCAATGCTTGCGACGAGTTCTATGCAGTGAGCAACTCAGTCGATGAGCTTAAGTCTAAGGCGAACGCAGTCATAGAGTCAAATATGGCCAATGGGGTTGCAAGGTTTATTTCCACACATTACAAGGACTCTATGCTTAAATAATCAAAAGCACTTCGTCCATATTCTTCATCTCTTTATTTCTTGGATTATACACTGGAACTCCTACAGGTATAAGGCTCATGAATTTATTACCCTGTTGCACTCCCAAAATCCTTCCAATCTCTTCGCCAGCAATCGCAGGCTCATTCATCCAGCATGCACCATAGCCTTTTTCATGAATAGCAAGCAGCATATTCTGTATTGCTGCACCAATTGAAAGTATATCGTAGTTTGCAAAAAGCTTCATTATCTCATCATCATCATATCCTTGTTCCTTTAACACAGATATAAACATCGGATCATAATAATTTGATTCAGTCATAAATACTGCAAAAACAACAGGAGCTTTAGAGAAAAAGGTCATCATTTTTTTCTTTGATGATACATAGTTTTCAGATAATTCGTCCCTTTTTGCTTCCAGAATACTTTCCAATTTCTCAATTACTACAGTCTCTATTTTATTAATTACATCCCTATCCTTAATGGCAACAAACCTCCAGCACTGGCTATTACAGCCGCTTGGTGCACTTACCGCTGCATTTACAAAATATTGTATATCCACATCAGATATGTCAGCATTCTCAAATTTTCTTATACTTCTCCTTGTTGAAGCCAACTCTAAAAAATTATTCACTGTATCTCCCTCCTATTTATCAGCAATCCAAAAATAGTGTATTAATATTTTTCAAATCTACTTACATATTCTATAATACTTTTAACAAATAAAAATTTCAATTATAATATAAGTGAAGCTACATTTTGAAAACCTAAAGATAAAAAGAGAAAATAGGAGGAAATGATTATGTCTAGGAAGTCATCAGCAACAGTACTATTTCTTTTGACCATCATCACTATGCTATCCGTTTTTATATCCTTAGAGGCGTCTGCACAAAGCAATAATTATAAGATAACAGGATATATAAAACCTGGATTTATCTCTTCAACCACTCAAGAATCAGCACTTCTTTCGGACTTTACCATCGCTCTTGAAGGAACAGATATCTCAGCACTTACAGATTCAAACGGATACTTTGAGCTAAAAAATATTCCCTTCAATAGCTCTAGCTATTCTATAAATATCGCAAAGAATGGTTATCTTAAAAGAACAATATCAGATTTGCAAATTTCAAGTGACATTATATTATCTAGCAAGAGCTCACCTGTTGATTTATGGCCTGGTGATGTTAACAATGATTCTTCCATTAATATGTCCGATGTCATACAATTTTCATTTGTCTTTAACATTGTCAAAACAAACGAAAAATATAACCCTAGATATGATTTTAATCTGGATGGTTCTATAAATATGAGTGATATTTTGATTCTTGCCCGATATTTTAGCAAGACCAATTTAGACTATCCTAATAATATTAATCCAATAACAGTATCACTAAGTCCAACAAATACACCAACCCCTCTACCAACTAGTACACCCACACCTTCGCCATCAAATCAGATTACTGGCAATGTTACATACACCCTTATAAAAGTCAACTCTCCAACAGCAGACCAAATAGATGCATATAATAAAATAACCGCAGCAATGGATAAAGCCGTTTGGTACTACAATCATTATACAACCTTAACCAAGAAGATTAATGTTTATTATGAACCATCAGTCTCAACAGCAGACGGAAACATCAATGGGACTATTAGGTTTGGCAAAAGGGACTACATGAATCATATTACTGCAATGCATGAAATTGCTCATACACTTGGAATAGGAACCTCAACTAAATATACCTCTCTTATAGTCAATAAAATATTCACTGGTACAAAAGCTACAAATCAATTACGAGCAATCACTGGCAATCAGCAGGATACATTACATGGAGATAACCAGCATTTTTGGCCTTACGGACTCAACTATACCAGTGAAGTCAAGTCTGATGATGATCTTGTAAATCATTGCAAGATTGTGAATTGTATGATAAAGGATATGGGAATGTAGGATATTAGGATTCAGAAATCAGGCTTCAGGATTCTGAATCCTATTTTTGATTTCTTGGGGCTATGCCGCACTATAATCTCGGGTCCACGGGCTCACTTTTCCAAAATTCAATTCAAAAGTTTGTGGTCTTGACGGATTTTTATGTAATAAATAACCCAGGTCCGTAGCCGGAGACTGTGTGTATGTTATAGTAAGTATCATTTTTTACACCTCTTTTCTAGCATAAATACTTTAATCTTCCGAAGCCTTAAAGTTATATATCGGCTTAATAATTTTATTTATTTCAACAGAACCCTTTATATTCTCAACAATTTCTTGCATAGGCTTATACGCAAATGGTGCTTCATCTAAGGTTTGCATGGACACTGATGTTGTATATATTCCGTCCATTGAACTTTTATAATCCTCTAATGAAAGCTTCATTTTAGCCTGTTTTCGGCTCATGATCCTTCCTGCTCCATGAGGTGCAGAATTATTCCAGTCAGGATTTCCCTTTCCAGTTGCAATTATACTTCCATCCCTCATATTTATCGGAATGATCACTAATTCGCCCTTTTTCGCTGATATTGCACCTTTTCTTAAAACCATTTCATCCAAATCAATATAATTATGGATAGTAGTAAAGCTATCTACTACCTTAAATCCCATCTTGTCAATAATTACCTCAGCAATTGCTTTTCTATTGTACTTAGCATACTTCTGAGCAATACGCATATCATGCAAATACTCTTCAAAGGTCTGACCTTCTACATAGGCTAAGGCCTTATCTACATCGATCTTTCTTTTTTCAATTTCCTTCTGAATCTCTTTTTCTCTTCCTTTTGATTTAAGCTCAGCTATCAAAGGTTTATTAGACTCTCTAACAAGCTCTTTTAAAGCCCTATTCTGATAATATTCTGCTATTTGTTTTCCTAAATGTCTGCTTCCCGAATGCACAACAAGGTAAATATCCCCACTTTCATCTTCATTCATCTCAATAAAATGGTTTCCGCCACCTAGAGTACCAATGCTTAATGCCGCTCTCCTTGTATCAACAAAATTCTTGCACTTCAAGCCTTCTACTTCAACATACGAATTATATTTATGCGGAGTTTCTCGCACTTCAAAACCGCTTGGAACAAAGCTTCTGATTGTTTTATCAAGCTTTTCAAAATCGATCTTGGTTTTTTCAATCATGGAAACATACATACCGCAGCCAATGTCAACCCCAACAAGGTTTGGAACGATCTTATCCTTTATGGTCATTGTAGTTCCTATAGTACAGCCTGCACCAGCATGCGTATCAGGCATAATCCTTATCTGGCTGCCCTTGACAAACTCCTGATCACACAGTTTTAATATCTGTTCAGAAGCCTTATCTTCTATGTTATCTGTGAACACTTTTGCAGTATTGTATTTTCCTCTGATTTCCAACATATTCTCACCACTTTCAAATTTTGTATATACTAAGTATATAGAATTCATTGATACATTTGAAGACAAAAAGTTTGCAATATATTCATGTATGGTAATCCTTTAAATTAGCTTTTCAACATTCCAAAGCATGTACAACGGTATATTCAACAATCCTTCATCCTCTTTTAGATTGAGCAAGGATGCCCTAACCGAAACTGTTGGCTTGTATTTGTCCCGATATACACTTAGGCTACGTGCTTTAACATTTATGGATGCCTTTACCTCTATCGGAACAATCTTATCCTCAAATTGAGCAATAAAATCAACTTCTGCTGTATTCCCCGATTTCCAATAATACAGGGAATCTCCATGTAGATTTACAAGTTCAGTTAATACATAGTTTTCAGTCATAGCTCCTTTAAACTCAGTATAATGCACAGTCTCCTCAAAAATTGATGAAGCTGGAAGCTTTGACATTCTTCTCAAAAGCCCCACATCTGCCATATATACTTTAAAATACGATGGACTAGAATATGCTGACAACGGAATGGCTGGTTTTTCTATCTTATGGACTTTATAAACCATACCAGCACTAACCAACCACTGTAGAGCGTCTTCTAAATCCTTTGCTCTTGCTCCTGGTTTAACATGTCCATATACAAACTTACCATTTTCTTTTGCTAATTGATCAGGTATGTTTTTCCATATAAGCGACAACTTAGGAAACTCAGCTTTTGGTGCATGCTTTGCAAAATCAAGTTCATACGAATTCAAAATTACATCCTGTATTCTTTCAACCTCTGACACATCCTTATTTTCAACCCAGTTAGCGACTACTTCAGGCATACCACCTGTAACAAGATAGGTTTTATAAAGAGTGATCATCTTATCTGCAAACGTCTGAGGTATGTGTGACTTCTTATCAATCTTTTCAATATATTCAAGCAGCATTTCTTCTTCATTAGCAACGGCAAATTCATAAAATGACATCGACCTAAGGCTTAGAAAATCAACCTTCCCAACAGGGAATGACAATGGTCTAGAAAGGGTAATTCCTAATAATGAGCCTGCACATACAATATGATATTCGGGTATTTGCTCGTAAAAATATTTGAGGGAAGTTATAGCCGCATTACTAAATTGAATTTCATCAAAAATAATTAAAGTTGATTGAGGATTAATTTTCTTACCATGCAGTACTCCTAACTCCATTATGATTCGATTCGGATCAAGATCCTGTTCGAAGTGCTTGGCTAAAGCAGGATTACCCTCAAAATTGAAATATGCTACATCTTTGTAGTTCTCTTTTCCGAAAAGTTTAAGTATATAGGTCTTCCCACATTGACGTATACCTTTTAATATTAAGGGTTTCCTATCTTTACGGTTTTTCCACTTTATAAGGTCATTAATAATTAAACGTTTCATCAATTCACCACCATTATATATATGTTTTTTGTATATTAATTTGCATTATTCATACTTATAATAGTGCAATCAATTGCAATTGTCAATTAGGTGATTCCAAAAAAATAACTGGTCAACTGGCGATTTCAAAAATACTGATTTAAGTACGTTTCTCCTTTAAAAATTGAACAAGGAAATTTTTGAAATCGCCTTAATAACTTGCTAACCTTTGGTTTTTCTTCCATGGGCTTATATGCAAATGGCTCTTCATCCCATTTCCGCTAACGCTATAGCCTTTTTAACCTTATCAATCACTTTATCCGCAATGCTCTGAGGAGAAAGGACCTTAACATATGGACCAAGTGAGATAATGCTGCGTACGATGTTATCCTCTTCAAACAGATAGTAGTTAAGCCTTATCTCATACTTGTTATTTCCTAAGCTTCTTGCAGTTCTCTCCATTCCTGAGAAACACATAAAGCATCTTTCCATAGCCGCCTTTTTGTCAGTCACTTCTAGAACAACAGGCTCTTCCGAGTACTTTTGTTCAAAAAGAATCTTTTTTGCTGCTTCTCTGTTTATCCCGACTTCTTCATCAACTATCCTCACATCTGATAGCGAAAAAATATTGGCCATTATCGGTCTCTTGTCATCCAAACAGTACAACGACAATCTAAATCTTGCATCCCGCATCGAATATTCAATACCTACAGGAACTGCAAGCTTATCACTGTAGACATTACCATATTTGTCGGTGTTTGAATACCTGATTGGTTTCTCATTCATCAAAGCCTCAAGTATTATTTTGAAGTTTTGAACATACTTCTCTTTATTATCAAGTTGAGGCAGCTTTATTGTGTTAGTCAGCTCAAAATACTCTTTTTTAATTGGTGTATCTACATCGCCAAGTTCCTTTTTGAGCTTATCTATTGTTTCATTGCTTAAAATCATTCTTACTCCGTCTACCTCTAGAATGGCTTTAAGCCATGCTTTCTCAATGTTTGTAAATCTTACTGGTATAGGAAGCTTACCCGCATCATTGAAGGCTGGATAAAACAAACCCTCCTTTTCCTTCAACAGGTTTAGATTTTCATCTTCATCACATCTATTTAAAACCAAGTCTGCAAAGGATTGCTGATTCTTACCTATAACCTTCTGCTCGAACTCACCTTCATCAATAAGCTTCAATACGTCACTTTTTAGCTTTCCGTCAGCACACTCATTTATTATTCTAAATACAAGCTGAAAGTATCTGTTTTTTACTTCATTAAACAATTCCATAAACTAAAAGCATCTCCTTCCAGTCTTTTATAAGCTTTTCGGCAAGCGCCCTGCTTTCAAGTATTCTTACATATCCCGCATACCCTCTTAACCAAGGAATTATCTCGCTTGTGTCATTAAGACGCATGCTTATGTGATAGCAGCCCTCATCTATTTTCTCAAGAACCCCATTACAAGATTCATTCATTATTTTGTCTACAATATATCTTTCACTTTCATCATTAATGATAACCTCAAGCTTTACAAGCTCAGGCTCTTTACCGCAATCAAGCGATACACTTGACCAACTGCAACACATCTGTTTGTTATACTCTTCTTCAAAGCCCTCTCTTTCAAATGTATCTTCAAGTATCAAAACGCTCTCAATCCTATCAAGCCTTGATACTATGCACTTTGAATTTTCATTAAATGAGATCAAATAAAACCTTCCGTGACGCACATCATATCTTATTTTATATGGGCATAAACCCTTGGTTTCCTGTAAATTCTCCCGAGAACTTGGCTTACAATATACAAGCTTAAGTCTTTTCCTTGTATGTATTGCATTTAAAATCTCCCACAGCACCTGTTCTTCAATCACAGGATGAAAATGAAGATTTCTAAAATTAAAAACCTGAACATTTCTCGTGTCTAGATTCCTTTCATACTTCATATAGTCCATAAGAGTTTGCTCTGTAAAGTATCCTCCTGCAACAGGGGAAATAATATTCTTATATAGGCTTATAGCGATATGTATACTCAAAAGCTCCTTCTCATCAAATGATTCTAGTACGTCTGGCGAGATCGAATAATACTTAGTCCGCTTTTCTGTCTTACAACATAAAACCCCTATGGTTTTACACATTTCATTAAGCTTTCTTTCTATTGTCTTGCTGCTGATTTTATCAAATGATATCATACTATGGTCAATAAGCCCGTTTTCAATATCATTCAGGGAACATGGACAATCCTTTGAATTTAAATACATCAAAATATTAAAGTATGTCAGAAGATCCGCACGTGTAAAGCTCTTTGTCATATATGTATTAATAAGAAAATTCTGAGTATGCCTCATAAAGTCATATGTTAGGCTGAGGAGCTTATATCTTCTGTCTTTATCAAACCTTATGTATTCTTCCTCAACATATTGTTGAATACGACGCATTTCATAGCTGACCTTCCTTGAGCTTACATTTCTCTTATTTTCAAGCCCATCTCTTGAGAAGCATCCATATAGAAAGCAATCCCTTAAGATATGTCTTATAATATTATAATGTTTTATAAAGTCACTAAACATTTATATCCCCCTCAATATAATATTCGGGTTACCTTACAATCATTGTATCATATAACTCTCTCTTACAAAACATGAAGACCAGCGTTTTTCGCAGGTCTTCATGTTTCCCTATGTCCCTATTATCTATATTAAATACATTATTAATATTACATTTAGCATTAGATAAATGTAATAGATTAATCGTATTTAATCTATATGTTAATCAAAAACCGATTAACTCTTCTATCACCATTATAAAATAGGTAATTTTCAAGTTAAAGACAAAAAGTTTGCAATCTTTGGCAAGATTAATAACGTATTTAATATAGGTATTGACTATATTTTCAATTATATTATAATTATATTATAATATTAACTTGAATTTAACTGTAATTGCATAATTTTTAAATGAATTTAATAGAATTTAGGTGATTTTAATGCTACATCATTTTCAATATATACCTGCCAATCCGAAAAAAGAATTGATACTAACTCGCTTAGGCTATAAAAAGAATGTCACTACCTTTAGCACAAGTGATAAAACTCAGCTTGATGCGGGGATAAAAGAGGGCTTGCTCTTATGTGCCCCACAAGGGATATATGGTATTCTTGATATTATCAGCAATAATGGCACAACTATAAAGTTTAAAAATGATATAGAGATCAACAGTATAAACCTTGCTGAGTTTTTAAAGAATAGCAGCAGAGCAGTTTTTATGTTTGCTACCGTGGGTCATCAAGTTTGTGATAGAATATCTTCTGAGATATCCTCAGGAAATCCAGCTTTAGGCGTGATCTTAGATTCTGTAGCTTCACAGACCACAGATGCTGCTGTAGCATGGATATCAGAATTTGTTGATAAAAGCATAAAGAAATCAGGGCAAAAGCTTACGGTCCACAGATATAGCCCAGGTTATGGCGATCTTTCACTGTCTGTCCAAAAAGTAATTTTTAACATGTTACAGCTTGATAAGCTTGGAATCAAAATAACTGATAGCTTCATGCTTGAACCTGAGAAATCCGTTATAGCAATTAGCGGAATAGAGAGTTTTTGAAATTAAGATTTAGTGAAATAGAGAGGATGAATATTAATGGATAAGAAGCAATTTTTAAATCTTTTAAATGATAAGGTAATTATACTTGATGGAGCTACAGGCACTGAGCTTCAAAAGCGTGGGCTTCCTAAAGGAGTATGTCCCGAAAAATGGGTACTTGAGAATCCCGACGTTCTAAAAGACATACAAAGAAGATATATAGATTCAGGCTCTAATGTTGTTCTTTCATGTACATTTGGGGGGAATGGCATTAAGCTTGATGAGTTTGGCCTAAAGGATAAGGTTTTCGAAATAAACAAGGACCTTGTTGCGCTTTCTAAGAAAATTGCAGGTAATGACAGTCTTGTAGCTGGAGATATGGCTCCTACTGGTCTTCTTATAGAGCCTTTTGGTGCAATGGCGTTTGAAGATGCTGTCGCAATCTACAAAGAACAGGTTAGAGGATTATTAGCTGGTGGCGTTGACTTTTTCTTCATTGAGACCATGCTTGATATACAGGAAGCGAGAGCAGCACTGCTTGCAGTCAAGGAAAGCTGCGATTTGCCAGTTTGTGTCTCAATGACTTACGATAAAGATATGAGAACACTCACAGGAACAGATCCACTTACTGCACTTATAACGCTTCAGAGCATGGGTGCTGATGCTGTCGGGTGTAATTGTTCCGTTGGCCCAGATGGCATGCTTGAAATAATATCTATGATGAGTCCTTATGCAAAAGTGCCTCTTTTTGCAAAGCCTAATGCAGGAATGCCTCGTCTAGTTGATGGTAATACTGTATTTGATATGAGCGCTCAAGAGTTCGGCTCATTTGCCCCCAGATTTATTGATGCGGGAGTTAGTATTTTGGGTGGATGCTGTGGAACTTCACCAGAATATATCAAAGAGCTTAGCAAAGAAACCAAGACATTGAAGCCATTACCCCGTATAAAAGCGAGTTTCTCAGCTGTCTCATCTTCAAAGAAGACTGTTTTTATTGGAAATAAGAACCCTGTTGTTATAGTCGGAGAAAGAATTAATCCAACAGGAAAGAAAAAGCTTCAGGAAGATTTGAAGTCTGGAAGCACCCTTGAGGTAAGACGTCTTGCAACCGAGCAGGTTGAAAAAGGTGCAGGCATACTTGATGTAAATGCAGGAATGCCAGGAATAGATGAAAAAGAAACCATGGTCAAGATTGTCAGCCTTCTAAGCAATATGGTTGATCTTCCTCTTTGTATAGATTCATCCTCTCCAGAAGTTATTGAAGCAGCTTTAAGGCTTTATCCAGGAAGAGCACTTATAAACTCAATATCTGCCGAAAAAATCAAGATAGAAAAGCTACTTCCTATCGCTGCTAAATATGGAGCCATGTTTGTACTTCTTCCACTAAGCGATGAAGGCGTTCCTAAGCTTGCTTCCGAAAGATGCAATATAGTCCAAAAAGTATTTGAAAAAGCACAATCATTTGGGTATGAAAAATGTGATATCGTTGTTGACGGTCTAGTTATGACGGTTTCTGTTGACGAATCTGCTGCACTCGAAACTCTTGGTGTGATTGACTGGTGTACAAATACTTTTGGTTGCAATACAATTGTTGGTCTGTCCAACGTTTCATTCGGTCTTCCTGAAAGAAATTGGATTAATTCGGCTTTCCTTGCAATGAGCATCGGAAAAGGGCTTACAATGGCAATCGCCAACCCATCAAGCGATGTGATACACAACCTTAAAATTGCATCCGATGTCTTAATGGGAAAAGATAGAAATAGCAACAACTACATAAATTATTTTAAAAACAATGCTTCGACTAAGGATACCAGTCCCTCAAATGCTAACCAGTCTGACAATCAACTTTCCCTTGAGGATAAGATTTTCGATGCAGTTGTTAAGGGTAATTCAGAAGAGATAATAAGCTTAATTAACCAATCTTTAGATAAAGGCAACAAGCCTGGTGACATCGTTGACAAATGCCTGATTCCAGGCATAAGCGAAGTTGGTCAACTTTATGATTCTAAAAAATATTTTCTTCCTCAGCTGATTCAAGGGGCAGAGGTCATGAAGAAAGCATTTGCTCATCTTGAGCCTATGCTCGTCAAAAGCGGTGAAACTAAGAGCAAAGCAAAGGTATTGCTCGCAACAGTTAAGGGCGATATTCATGATATCGGGAAAAACATTGTCGGTCTCATGCTCAAAAATTATGGCTTTGAAGTATATGATCTCGGAAAGGATGTTCCTTCAGAAACGATAATTTCAAAAGCTGTTGAATTAAATGTCGATATCATAGGTCTTTCAGCTCTTATGACTACAACAATGGTTGAGATGAAGACTGTTATTGACCAAGCAAAGCAAGCTGATTTAAAAGTCAAATTCATGATTGGCGGCGCAGTTATCGATGAGAAATATGCTGTGGAAATCGGGGCTGACGGTTATTCCCGTGATGCATATGAAGCAGTGAAGCTTGCTCAGAAATTGATGGGTTGTAATTAATCAAATTTTATTAATAAAAAAATCACAGTATATTGATTGAATTCACACAACAAATCCATATACTGTGATTTTTACTATTCTTCTATAATCATCAAATTTTGTATTTCTTCTTAAACAACATTTCCAACTTTTTCTCTATTTCCATTATAACAAATGTTGCTACACCAATACCAAATATAATTGGCCACATATCATTTGATATAGGTGCTGTTTTAAATGCCTTATTCATAAATGGTAGGTATATAAATCCCCATTGCAAGACCGTCATTGTCAAAATACCGATATATATGAATTTATTTGAGAAAATCCCAATTTTGATTAGCCCTACGTGCAACGATCTGCTATTAAAGAGATATGCAGCTTCCATTACAACAAACACCGTTACAGCAATAGTTCTTGCTTCATCGATGCTTTTTCCATTATTGAGTACATATTCGAATAATCCGAAGGATGCAGCTAAAAGCAATATACTAACCAGAATTATTTTTCCTATCAAACCCTTTGTTAAAATTGGTAAAGCTGGATCCCTAGGTTTCCTTGTCATGATTCCTGGTTCTTTTGGTTCAAACGCAAGCATTAGCCCTAGGAAAACCGCAGTAGTCATATTTATCCAAAGTATCTGTGTTGGAGTAATAGGCAATGTTACCCCCAAAAATATGGCCAAAAGGATTACAAGTCCTTCTGCTAGATTAGTCGGAAGAGTCCAAGTTATAAACTTGATCAAATTGTCATAAACACCTCTTCCCTCTTCAACTGCGGATTCAATAGTTGCAAAGTTATCATCCATTAGAATCATGTCTGCTGATTCCTTTGCAACTTCTGTACCTGAGATGCCCATTGCTATACCTATGTCTGCCTTCTTGACTGCTGGCGCATCATTCACCCCATCACCTGTCATTGCTACAACATTTCCTTGAGCCTGAAGTGCTTCAACTAGCCTTAGTTTTTGCTCTGGAGTTACCCTTGCAAAAACATTATTATTAACCGCAACTTTCTTAAGCTCCTCATGACTTAACTTTTCAAGCTCAATTCCAGTGTAAACTTTTCCATGATCTCCATGCTTTGCAATTCCCAACTGACTCGCAATAGCAAAAGCAGTCACAGCATGGTCTCCTGTAATCATCTTTACAACAATCCCAGCTTCATGGCACTTTTTAACAGCCGCTATTGCTTCCTGCCTTGGAGGATCAATCATACCTTGCAAGCCAACAAATGTGAATCCCTGTTTTAAATCTTCATCAACTATTTTACTGTTTTTTGTGACTTTATATGCAAATGCAAGAACCCTCATTCCTTCTTTAGCAATGCTATTATAAGCTTTTACCACACTATCGGTTGATACACAGATCTCAAGAATCTTTTCAACAGAACCCTTTAAATAAATTCTGTTTTCGCCGTTTTCCATTTTAATCATTACTGCCATATATTGACGCTCAGACTCAAAAGGTAAAACATCGAGCCTTTGTGTGCTTTCTAAAAGCAGCTCTCTTTCAATACCTGCTTTAGCAGCAGATACATATAGACTTATCTCTGTAGGGTCACCCTGTATTTCACTGGTATCATTTTTAAAAATAATTGAGCTATCATTGCAATAAACACCACATTTTAAGCATTCCATCAAATCATTGTCTTCTTTCAGGTCTGCTTTTTTCGAATCGGACATAATTTCTCCATCTCTATTATATCCCTGACCTGAGACATCATATGATGCATTTTTAGTCCAGATTTTCTTTACAGTCATACGATTTTCCGTCAATGTCCCAGTTTTATCAGAGCATATGACTGTAGTGCTTCCAAGAGTCTCAACAACAGGCAACTTCCTTATTATAGCATTTTTCTTAGCCATTCTTGAAACACCAATCGCAAGTGTTGCTGCTAGTGCTGCTGGTAAACCTTCAGGAATAGCACCCACTGCAAGTGCTATAGCAGCCTTAAACATTTCAACCCAACCTTCTCCTCTTAAAACACCTACTGCAAATGTTACTATAGCAAAAAAACCTATAATATACATAAGCAATTTACTAAAACCAGCAATTTTTTTAATTAAAGGCGTTTCCATTCTTACTGTTTCTTTTAATAAATTCGATATCTTTCCAATTTCAGTGGAAGTACCCGTATAGACAACAATTCCATAGCCTTGGCCAAAGGTAACAAAAGTCGATGCATATGCCATATTCACTCTATCACCTAAAGCTGCTTCCTCATCAATCGTTATACTCTTTTTATCAACCGGAACTGACTCCCCAGTCAATGCTGCTTCCTGAATCTTAAGCTGACTTGTCTTAAAAAGCCTCAGATCTGCTGGAACCTTATCTCCAGACTGTACGAAAACAACATCCCCTGGCACCAGTTCTTTGCTTGGCACCATAAATTTTTTCCCTGATCTAATAACAGCAGCTTCAGTTTCAATTGATTCAGCTAGCGACTCAAGCGCTCTTAAAGCTTTTGCTTCCTGAACAAAACCAATTATACCATTCATAAATACAACACCCAAAATGACAATGGCATCTACTGTTTCTTTCATTAAAAGCGTAATTATTCCTGCTGCTAATAGTATGTATATTAGCGGCTGATGGTATTGTCTAAAAAACAAGAGCCATAGACTTTCCCTTTTTGCTTTTGCTAATTCGTTACTTCCATATTTTTGGCGCTTACTTATTATTTCTTCTTCCTTAAGACCAGTTTCTCTGTTAGTTCCATGCACCTGTTCAACCTGTTCTTCACTTACTCTATACACATCTTGGATACCTGACATGATTACAATCCTTTCATCAATCCTTATTTTAGTAGTAACAGACTTATTGCCATTACCATCATTCCTGCAATAAGACCATATATCGAAAGATGCGCCTCTCCGTATTCCCTTGCAGTAGGTAAAAGCTCATCAAGCGAGATAAATACCATTATACCTGCTACCGAGGCAAAAATAATACCAAAGAAAACATCATTAAAAAACCTATATAAAAGCAGATATCCTATTATCGCACCTACAGGCTCAGATAAACCTGATAGAAATGAAAGCTTGAACGCCTTTTTTCTATCACCTGTTGCATAAAATATAGGTACTGAGACAGCAATTCCTTCTGGAATATTATGAATAGCCACCGCCACTGCTATTGCTATACCCAGAGACAAATCCTTAGTTGCTGATGTGAATGTAGCCAAGCCTTCAGGAAAGTTATGAATAGCTATTGCAAGTGCAGTAAAACTCCCTGTTCTCATAAGCTTGCTTTTGTCGACGACAGCTGGCTTACGGCTAACATTCATTTCTTCTATCTTATGCATTTCATGCGGATTCTCATTTGAAGGAACAAACCTGTCTATTGCTGCAATTAGGAATATTCCCCCAAAGAACGCAGCAACAGTAGCCCACGAACCTGACTTTTGCCCTAAAACCTGAGTCAGCGAAACCTTCGCTTCTGTAAATATCTCAATCATTGATACATAAATCATTACTCCTGCTGAAAAACCAAGAGCAACTGATAAAAACTTTGTATTTGTTCTTTTTGTAAAAAACGCTAATAAGCTACCTATTCCAGTTGATATACCTGCGAACAATGTCAGTAAAAATGCAAAAATAATCGTATTAACCTGCATTTAGACAATCACCTCAACTTTCGTAATCAACCACTCTTCTCTCAAGCCTTGCTTCCATTACAAATGGCATAATTGCTTTATGTTCAGGATGGATGTGGTAGTTTTCCAAATCGTTTTTGGTTTCAAACTCTGAGTACAATATTACATCTGCACTGCTATCGGTTGCAGAAAAATCGATCCCAACCTCAGCTTTAAGCATTCCAGGAATCTTGCCATTTAAAGCTTCAAGCTTCTGCTTTATTAACAATGCATTTTCCTTTTTGGTATTCCCATGTGCTGTTTCTTTTAACTTCCACATAACTACGTGCTTAATCAATATAATGCCCTCCTTTGTGAGTTTTATAATCTAGGTGATTCCAATGGTCATTTAGGATATTTTTTCATACCATTATAATTTTGTCAATACCGTTTACAATAGATGTAAAGCAGTATAAAATTGAATAAGGATTAAACACTTCAAACTGTGGCAAAAGTAAAGCAGTCTTGTTTAAATTAAAAATTCTTATTACATTCATGATAAAATAGAAATAAGGGGGGAATGATTGTGGCTGAAAAAAAATTAATTTATATAGCTGATGATGAAGTAAATATTTGCAATATTATAAAGTCTTTTCTAATCAAGGACGGCTATGATGTTGAGACTTTTAATGACGGCAGATCAATTCTTGAAGCCTTTAAAGAAAGACCATCAGATATGCTTGTTATTGACATAATGATGCCTGAGCTTGATGGGTTCTCTCTATGCGCAACAATAAGACAGCTGAGCTCCGTTCCAATAATTATTGTTTCTGCGAAAGACACAGAAACTGATAAAATAGCAGGACTAACTTTAGGAAGTGATGATTACCTTACAAAACCTTTTAGTCCTATGGAGCTTATTGCAAGAATAAAAAGCATTTTCAGAAGAATTGAACTTGACAAATCAAATAAGAACAAATCAAACAAACTTAACATTGCTGATGTAGTAATAAATTCTGATACCAAACAAGCAGAAGTCGGAGGAAAAAGTATTGGTTTGACTGGCATGGAGTTTTCTCTTCTTGTGTATCTTGTTGAGAACAAAAACAAAGCAATAAGTCGCAGTGAACTACTTGATAAAATATGGGGCTTTGAAAATGAAGTAGAAACAAGAGCTACCGACGATATGATTAAAAGAATTCGCAAAAAGCTTTCCGACAGCGGATCTACATTGAAAATAGAAACAATTTGGGGGTTCGGCTTTAAGGTCGAAGATCTCGTGTAATAATCAACTCTGCGCCAAAGGATGATGTTATGAAAAGAAACACCATAAAATGGAGGATATTCAAATACAATATTGTACTTATTATTGTTCTAATAGCACTGACAACAGTGGTATTTAACATTGCTATTAGGTTATACTTTGAAAGCGACTTACCAGATCAGTTAAATACTATTGCGTCTCGTGCTGAAGATGCAACCTTACGCAGAGGCGGAGATTTTTTTAAAAAACCTCCTCATCCACCACGAAATCTACCAGAATCCATAAGCCCTGACGAAAGCAAACCCTCATCATATACAAATAATAATCTTACAGAGTTTTATTTTATGATAGATCACTCATTAAAAGATCCTCTGTCACTGCTAAATGCCAATTATATACTCCTCGACAGTAATATGGAAGCAATTAAGCCACCAAATGACTATTTCAGGCTGCCTGAAGATATTTTAAACAGAGTAAAAAATGAAATTAACGAGTCTACTGGAAGTGAGACTCAACAGTATATCAACTTCAGTCTGTCTGGTACAGAGTATATTGCAATCATTAAGCCCATATCACAAAAAAACACATTCGGTCTTGGCTGGATTGTAATATACTCAGGCCTTGAAAAAGTCAATGACTTACAATGGACAATAAACATAATACTATTGGTAATTCTACTTATTTCGGCTCTCATTATTGCTGCATTTTCCTCGTTAGCTGCTAAAAAAATATCCGCACCTTTTTCTTCACTGAACTCACATATTGGAGAAATTGCAGAAAGGAACTTCGGATCGAAAATCCGCATTCCTGTTGATGATGAGCTTCAGGAGCTTGTTAACAATATAAATACAATGTCAGAGAAACTCGAATCATACGATAAGGCACAGAAAACATTTCTTCAGAATGCCTCCCATGAGTTCAGGACTCCTCTTATGTCGATCCAGAGCTACACCGAGGGGATTAAGTATAATGTAGTTGACCCCGCAACCGCTTGCGATGTCATAATAGATGAAACCAAGCGCATGACAAGGCTTGTAGAGGATTTGCTTTATCTGTCACGCCTTGATACAATAGAAGAAAATTACCATTTTGACAAGCTTGACTTTAGTGATTTGATTAATAGCTGCATTGAGAGAATGGCCGTTCTTGCTGCAAAAACAAACATTAGCATAGTCTCTGATACTTCGCTTCAGAAGATTGAGCTCAATGCAGACAGCGAAAAACTTTATCGCGCCTTTACCAACATCATAAGCAATTGCATTCGTTATGCCAAATCAACTGTTAGAGTTGAGACAAGATTAGTCGATAAAAACATAGAAGTCTTAGTATCGGATGACGGTCCTGGCATTGATGAAAAAGAACTTCCATATGTATTCGAGCGTTTTTACAAAGGAAAAAAAGGCAACTTCGGCCTTGGTCTTGCTATAAGTAAAAATGTAATCGAAAAACACCGCGGGCAGATATCTGCCGAAAACTCAGGTTCTGGAGCTGTATTTAAAGTAGTACTACCAATTTAAATCATTGTGAGGATAATAAATGAACCCACTTTTAAATTCACTTTTAAAGAAAAAACAGCATACAAAAACATCAGTCATACGAAAAATCATTATATCTATTGAAATAATTCTTGTTATTACACTGGTCTGGTCATGCGTTGAACCTTTCCTTATCCAAATAAAAAAGTCTGAGGTATTAAGCAATGATGTACCAAAAGACTTTGACGGATATAAGATTGTGTTCGTTAGTGATATACATTGTGATTTTTTCAATGGAAAATCTAGAATCAGTAAGCTTGTACAGAAAATCAACGACCAGAACCCCAATATAATATTGCTTGGTGGAGATTACGGCAAAACAGTGAATTATGTCTCACAATGTTTTAAATATCTGAATGGATTGAAAGCAACAGATGGAAAATATGGAGTTCTTGGCAATCACGATGTATGGGCAAGCTCGAGTCTATCTGAAAAATACATGACCAGTGCTCAAATATCCTCTCTTAATAATCGATCTAAATGGATTTATAGAAACGGAAGCAGAATTAAACTTGGAGGCGTTGGCGATCTATGGAGCCAAGACCCTGACTTGAAGCCGACAACGCTAGATACCATAGAAAAAGACTTTGTAATTCTTGTATCGCACAATCCAGATTATATTAACCAAATAAATTCAAACAATATAGACCTTATGCTATCAGGTCACACACACGGTGGACAGATAACATTTTTTGGTCTAACAGATTCTAATGTTCAGAAATTCAGAAATGATCAAACCATGTTTGGAAAAACAAGAGTTATCGTATCAAATGGAATCGGATCATTTTTTGCATTTCCGTTAAGGTTTTTTGCAAGACCACAGATTAACGTAATAACTCTTAAGCACGAGGATTGATTTCACAATGATACTTTAAATACTCAAATGTATCCTTTTCATTTCCTCTAAACACAATATCAATGTCCCTTTTTTTAAGTTGATGCTCATACATTGGATCATAATACTCATTTAAAAGAATTCCTACCCAATTTTTGTGCAAATCACTTTTCCCAGACTCACTCTGACGTGTAAATGCATCTCCAAAAGCTTCCAATACCTTCTTATGCCAGTCTCCGCCAAGTCTCGACTTGATCCTATCGATTGATGTTTTTATATACTCGCTCCACTCTAAAAGTCCCTGTTCCTGTCCAAAAGCTTTGATATAATCCGCCTGAGATTCTATAACATATTCATTCATGGTTGCATTCAAACGTTCTTCAAATGGTCTCTCTAAAACTACCAGCTTACCACTCGTAAAGTATTCAAAAAGTGGCTTGTATATAAAGCATTTCCCTACATGCTGACCTTCATCCTCAAGTATCATATACTTGTGATCTTTGTTTTTATGCTTTATAAGAGCAAACGCGAGATTGTTTTCAAAGTTTATCTGAGTCGGCTGAGGTGTTATAAACCTTCCGAATGACGAACCCCGATGATTTGCAATACCCTCAAGATCAATTGAGTTATCAAGCTTCTCAAGCAGTTTTGATTTACCAGCCCCTGTAAGACCTCCAAGCAGGATAGGCATACTAGTCTGCTCGGATGGCTCAAGCGCGTTGATAAGGTAGTTTCTAAACGCCTTATATCCACCATCAAGCCTTGCAACACTCTTGCCTGTAGCTTCAAAAATCCATTCCTGAGTTATTTGCGAACGTTGACCTCCTCTAAAACAATAGATCATACTCTCAGGATACTTTTCAAGTTGAGAAACCCATGCATCAATCCTAATCTGCTTTACTTCACCTGATACAAGCTTATGCCCAAGCTTGACAGCTTCCTCATTGCCTTTTTCCTTGTAGCATATCCCTACAAGATGTCTTTCCTCATCGTTCATAATTGGTAAATTCACAGAGTTCAAAAAGGCACCCTTTTCGTACTCTATCGGAGCCCTCACATCTATCAAAGGTATATCCTCAATTATAATCTTTATAAAGTCATTACTCGTAAATTTTATCATAATGGTTATCCTTAAAGTACATTAATAAACTTTTCTCCAGCTTCAACCGTTTGTCCTATTGACTTAAGCGACAATCCTGCCTCTGAAGTAATCTTAAGGAACTTCCCAACACTATCCCTTTTGACAATGGCAAGTAGACCTCCTGATGTCTGGGGATCACATAAAATACTCTTTTGCTCATGAGTCATCTCTCCAATATTATGTCCATAGCTGTTGAAGTTATTTGTGGTTCCTCCAGGAGTGCAGCCAAGCTCTAAGTATTTTTTGGTGTTTGGCAAAATGGGAATCTCATTAAAATAAATATTCGCCGATATACCGCTTCCCTCACATATTTCTCCTAAATGGCCAAGCAATCCAAAGCCTGTAACATCAGTCAATGCAACAACTCCGTCTAAAGCCGAAATCTCTGAGCCAATTTTGTTAAGAGTACACATAGTTTCGATTGCTGGACTTATATGATCCTGCTCAATTTTCTTCCTTTTTTGGGCTGTAGTCAATATTCCAACCCCAAGAGGTTTTGTAAGGAATATTTCACACCCAGGAATTGCTTTATTGTTTTGTTTTAAATTCTTATTATCAACAATTCCAGTAACTGCAAGTCCAAAAATCGGCTCGGGTGAATCAATTGAGTGTCCTCCAGCAAGCGGAATACCTGCAGCATCGCAAACCAAACGTCCTCCTTCGATAACAAGCCTTGCTATATCAGGGGAAATAGTCTTTACGGGCCATCCCAATATGGAGATTGCCATAAGGGGCTTCCCACCCATAGCATAGATGTCACTAATAGCATTTGTAGCAGCAATCCTTCCAAATGTAAAAGGGTCATCTACAATCGGCATGAAGAAATCCGTTGTGCTCAAAACAGAGGTTCCATTTCCAAGATCAAAAGCTGCTGCATCATCCTTACTGCTGTTCCCAACCAAAAGGTTGGGATAATTGATAACTTCCCCTGTCGTCTTTATTATTGAATCCAATACAGCTGGCGAAATTTTACACCCACACCCAGCTCCATGACTATACTCAGTTAATTTAATATTCTCCAATACCCTGCCCTCCATAATCTTAAATTGTTACAACCTTATCAGCATTCATTAAAATCGAAACAATTTCTGCCATATCAGACCTTCGTCCAACTTCAATTTTATCCCCAAGCTCATAATAATCAATACATGTGCCACATGCAATGATTTCAACACCTTTTTCAAACAAACCATGAATGGCATCCAATACACTTGATCCTTTTGCCATTACTTTTACTCCTGAGTTATAGCAAATAATAACGTCAGGTACATTTTCTTCTGCCCAAAGCTTTCTGAGAAATGCTCCCATCAGCCTTTTCCCTAGCTCGCTATCACCTTTTCCCATTGATTCATCGTTAATAACAATTGCTTTTTTCATGTATTTAACCTCCAAAAAAACTCCTATGACAATTATAATAGCTTTAAATATGTTTTTTTACAATAAAATAAACAATATAAATTAAAAAACAAATAAAAAAATATAAATATTTATCATAAATAATAATATCTATATTTTTTAAAGCAAAGAAATAATAATTTCTTTATCAATATTGATTATCAACGATTCTATATCTTTCAAACTGCTAAACCTTGCTTACCTTACGAAGTCTTCCCTTGATAGGCTTATTCTGAAGCTCTTCAAAAACAAGCTCTCCTTTATTGTTCAATACTTCAACAAAAGTAGATACATCCATAATATTTATGATACCTATGTCATCGGAAGTCATTCCTTCAATACTACAAAGCGTGCCCACAATATCAACTGGCCTCATTTTCGTTTTTTTGCCTGCATTTATATGCAGCTTAATTATGTCTTTACTAAGCTCCACACCTTTTGTCTGCTTGACTTCAGGTATTTTATTGATTTTCTCAGCAAACTCATGCTTAAAGCTTTCTACTGTTTCTTTATCAGGTCTCTCCTTTAATACAATTTCTTTTCCAATGTATTCATGTATTGCATTTAAGAGATTGCCTTCATCCTCTGCAACAAATGTTATTGCTCTTCCGTCTCTGTTTATACGACCAGTTCTTCCAATCCTGTGAACATAGCTCTCACTGTTTTTGGGCGTATCATAGTTAATTACAAGAGAGATATCATCAATATCAATGCCTCTTGCCGCAACATCTGTAGCTATAAGATACCTAAATAGACCTTGCTTGAAATCATCCATAACACGTTTCCTGTCACGCTGTTCCATTCCTCCATGAATCCTGTCACAGGTGTATTTAAGCTTCGTCAGTGATTTATAGACTTCATCAACCATTTGCTTTGTATTGCAAAATATAATACAACTGTCTGGATTTTCAACAACAGTCAGATCACTTAAAAGCTGCATCTTATCTCGGCGTTCTACCTCATACCTAACCTGCAATATTCTGTCTATGGTCGGATTTTGATCTTCAATTTCAATAAAAATCGGCTTTTTCATGTATCTATCGCATAAAGACTGAATGTCATTAGGCATTGTTGCTGATAGAAGGACCGTAACGCGATCATCTGCTAAGTTGTCGATAATTGCTTGTATTTGCTCTATAAAACCCATTTTAAGCATTTCATCGGCTTCATCCAAGACAAGATACTTTATCTTTGATGTATCAAGAGTACCTCTTTCAAGGTGGTCCATTATACGCCCTGGCGTTCCAACAACCACATGCGTTTTTTGTTTTATTTCCTTTTGTTGATTGTAAAACGGTGACTTTCCGTAGATTGCCGCAACTTTAAGCCTTTTAAACCTACCAATGTTAAAAACATCTTCCCTAACTTGCATTGCAAGCTCCCTTGTAGGAGTAATTACCAATGCCTGCGGTTTATTTTCATCCCAATCCACAAGCTCACAAATAGGAATTGCAAACGCTGCTGTCTTTCCACTTCCAGTCTGGGACTTAACTATAATATCCTTGCCATCCAATACAGCTGGCACAACCTGCTCCTGGACCTTCGTAGGGCTTTTATATCCTAGCATTTCTATTGATTTTATAAGTTGATCATTTAATTTAAAGCTGTTAAAACTTGTTTTTGTCATTTATTCATCTCTTCCATCATTTTATTCCGATCCCTTTGCAGCCTTCATTGCATGGAAATCATAACCTGGTACATACATTACAACACTTTTTAGTAAGGTTTCCTTCGGGACACTTTTTGGAATCTCCATTATACTATAAAACTCATCCAAATCCTTACCTGTATAAAATGCGCCTTGTTCAATTGTCATCGAGCCCCTTATGTCGCGAATAGGAATGTAATTTTGTTCCTGCTCGATTTCTTCCTGTGTCGGAATAGATACAGTATATAGTCCTGCCGCATTCAGCACCCATATGCTTCCAAAGAATATGACTATTGTTGACAATACAACTATCAGTGGCTTAACGCTATAACCTGCTGCCTTAGGTGCCATAGTACCAGACTTTGCAGGACAAACATCAACACATCTCGCACATGATATACATTCAGCTGTTGTAACCTTGTTCATTTTGTGAACTTCTATGTCCATCGGACATTTATTCGTACACACTTTACAATTCGTACATGTTTTTTCATTTCGTTCCATTTTAAATGGGCTGATCTTCCCAATTATACCATACATCGCACCAGCAGGGCACATATACTTACAGAAAAACCTTTTATTAAACAATGACGCAATAATAACGACCACTAGCAATATGGTTCCAATAAGATACTCATTTAACAATTCCTCTCCTTTATACATGTGAGCAAATGCAGCCCATGGATCAAAAGGCGAAAGCCACAATGTCGCTGTATACCATGCCATCCCGAGTGAAACCACCAATATTACGTACTTTGTTTTTCTTAAGACTCTGTCTATCTTCTCAGGAACTCTAAACTTTTTAGGAACTAAAAATCCTAAAAACTCCTGTAAAGCACCAAATGGACAAATATTCCCACAAAAGCTTCGTCTTGAAACAATCGCGAGTACAGCCGTCAGAAAAAACAAGACCATCGTTCCTGAAAAAATCTTTGATATATTGGCCTGACCTCTCAGCCATTCCCACAGGTTTTCAATTCCACCATATGGGCAAATAGCATGTACAGAGGGATACTGGGCTCCTCCATTCAAATGAAGATAATGAATCACCATAGATCCGATTAATATTATCCCCAATACAATCCACCTTATCAAGCTACTTATTCTTATTTTTCCATTCATCATTGTTCTGAGCTCCCCTCACATTAAATTTTAATCTATAGATACCCAAATGTAAATCAATAATATACGTATTATTGTAAAATGAAACTGTGACAAAAGTGTGGAAAAAACTTATTTTAATTTTTTCGCAGAGGTGTTATAATGCTTTTATGATTATTAAGGCGATTTCAAAAATTTCCTTGGTCAATTATTAATGGTGAAGAGTGCTAAATTCAGTATTTTTGAAATCGCCAGTTGACCAGTTATTTTTTTGAATCACCTAAGGCGATTTTAAATTATGCTTTATTGTTTTATTATGAGGTGTATTGAAATGAAGGAGATTCCTATTATCCCAACTGGTCAATTCTGGGTTTCTGATGAAGACTTCGAACGACTGAAGGACTTAAGATTCTATAAAAAGAATTCGAAATATCGTAAATATATTTATACAGATATGGCAAACAAAACAACATCTTTGTATAAACTTTTATTCGAATGTAACCTCCACGGTAAATATGTACATCATATTAATGGTAACGAGCTTGATTTTACTCGAGAAAATCTTGACATTAAAAATACCAGTTATTTAAAGCATCAAAATGTTAAGAAACGTGAAAACTGCATATACAAAGGTATTGTAAAGACTGGTCGTTCTTCCTGGAAAGCAATAGTGTACTATGATCATTCAGATAGATCTTTTACTGCAAAAAGCGAAATTGAAGCAGCAATAGCATATAACGTTTTATCTGAAATGTTATTTGGAGAGCATGCAAATTTAAACATAGTTGATATCCCTGACTATGATGATATGTATAAGAAAATCGAGAATCTAATTAAATTACCAGTTTCTCAACGCAAGAGTCTAAAAACTCATGTAGCAAAAAACGCAAAAAATAAAAAGGGTAAAACCTCAAAATATAAGGGGATTTGCTGGAGTAAAAGCAAAGATAGATGGATCTCAAGAATCAAAAAAGATCTAAAGGTTTACTACCTCGGAAGTTATAAATCCGAAGAAGAAGCCGCACTTGCTTATGATGAAAAATCCATTGAATTTTATGGTGAGTATGCCGTTACTAACTTTCCAAAGTAAATTTTGGGGAGATCAATAGAAGAAAGCAAGGTAAGTATGAAGCAATCAGAAGAAAAAATTTACAAAAACAGATATTTAATTTTAATAAATGTCATAATGATGACATTTATGGCCTGTATCGATGGAAGCATCGTGAATGTAGCACTTTATAACATGTCTGATACACTGACAGTCTCAGTTTCATCAATAACATGGGTTGTAACTTCATACCTCATCGTTATTATTGCAACTATTCTTATATTTGGCAGGCTCGGAGACATCCGAGGAAAAGTAAGAATATTTAAATGGGGAGTTATAGTATTTACATTTGGCTCGCTATTGTGCGGCATTGCGAATTCATTGCCCATTTTAATTTTTTCGAGGGTCATTCAAGGGATTGGTGCATCAGCAGCCATGGCTACAAATCAAGGGATCATAACCCATGTATTTCCGAAGAATGAAAGAGGCAAAGCCCTTGGGATTGCTGGAACAGCAGTAGCATTAGGAAGCATGGTAGGTGCACCACTTGGAGGACTTATTATACAAGTGCTTAGCTGGAAATACATATTTTTAATAAATATTCCTATAGGCATATTTGCCATTATAATGGGAATGAAAGTTCTTCCTGTAAGCGATAAAAAACGAGTTTCTGAGAAGTTTGACATTAAAGGTGCAATTCTCTTTAGCATAGCTATTGTGTCACTTTTTTGTTCAATATCGTTTGGTGGAGAAGGCAAGCTCGGTTTTGCCAACCCTTTTATAATTTCAGGTTTTTTATTATCAATAATATCTTTTATATTATTCATAAATGTTGAAAGAAAGTTGAAATCTCCTCCTCTTTTACATTTGAAAATTTTCAGTAATCCTTTGTTTTCATTAAGTATATTTTGTGCGCTTATTTCTTTTACTTGTATTAGCAGCATAAATATTATTCAACCCTTCTTTATTCAAGATGTAATGGATTATTCCCCTTTAATTACAGGGCTTTTAATGATGACTTCTCCTTTAATTTTATTTTTTATTGCTCCAATCAGCGGATCTTTGTCAGATAAAATTGGCTCCGAATTTCTTACATTTCTTGGACTATTGTTTACCAGTCTGGGATTGTTCCTATTATCAACTTTGAATGAGAATTCAGGCATTGTGGCTTTGGTAGTATATATAGCAATAGCCGCTATAGGAAACGGTATGTTTCAGTCTCCAAACACTTCACTTATTATGTCAACAGTGCCTTCGGACAAACTTGGAGTTGCAGGCAGCACCAACGCTCTTGTAAGAAACATTGGAATCGCTCTTGGGGTCTCATTGTCAACAACACTTTTGTATGGAATGATGAGCCACAAACTTGGCTACCATATTACGGAATTCAAAGCGGGTAATGAACATGTATTTGTATATGGTATGAAATATGTATATATTTTGGCAGGTGCAATCTGCGCTTTCGGCGCATTATTAACAGCATTTAGGATTTTTTATAAAAAATCAGTTTCAAAAAAAAGTTTGGGGTGATAGATATGAACAATTTCAGAATGATAATTCAATACGACGGCGCAAAATATAAAGGCTGGCAGAGACTTGGGAATGAAGATAATACGATTCAAGGAAAAATAGAAAATGTATTATCACTGATGCTTGGCAAAAAAACCGAAATCATAGGAAGCAGCAGAACTGATGCAGGTGTACATGCAATTACGCAAATAGCTAATTTCCATACTGATGTAATTTTTACTGCCACAGACATTAAAAATTACTTAAATAGGTATTTACCTCAAGATATTAGTATTAACGAGGTTACATCGGCTCCTGAAAACTTTCATGCTCGATATAATGTCAAGCAAAAAACGTATCTATATAAGATCTGGAACAAGGATTATTCAAATCCATTTATGCGTAAGTACAGCATGCATGTCAAAGATAATCTTGACATTGTAAAAATGCAAGAAGCTTTACAATACTTTATTGGAGAACACGACTTTACAGCTTTTTCAAACGCTAAGTCCAAGAAAAAGTCAATGGTCCGCGAAATATATTCGATTAATATTGATACAAACGAAGGCTTCATAGATATAAGAGTAAAAGGCAACGGATTCCTCTATAATATGGTTAGAAAAATTGTTGGTACATTGGTAGCTGTTGGCCTAGGTGAAATAGATGCTCAGAGTATACCTATGATTTTAGATTCGAAGGAACGCAGTCAGGCAGGATATATTGCAGAAGCATGTGGCCTTTATCTGGAAAGTGTTGAGTTTTAGGTTAAGGTGATTTCAATCCACGTTGATATGGTAACAATATCAACGTGGATTGACACTATTATTTAAATATGATATTCTATAAAGCGTGGATTGACACACGTAAGGATTGGAGTTGTCTTATGAGAAATATACTATTAAATGCTGATTATTTGAAAAAAATTTCTGTTCTATATAAAGAAACACATTCTTTGCAAAAAACAGCTGAGCAAATAGGTATTGCATATGGAAAAGTTAGAAAAGTTCTAATAACCTTAGGAGAGTACGAGACAGAGTTTAGCTTGCATGTATCAAACTTGAAAAATGAAGGCTTTAGCATTTCCGAGATATCAGCTATTGTAGGTGCTACTGAAAAAAGAGTTAATGCATTTCTCCCTTATGAAAAAGGTATTTACGAAGGACCAATATTGACAGCAGACGCAAAAAAAAGCAAGAAGTACAGAAAACTTATTCAGATAGCGTTTGAAAACAATGTGATCCAAAAATATACCCCAAAAAAAGAGCAATCTAGAATTTTAGGAGGTCAGGAATTAATGAAAAAAAGTGTTAAAAATGATTTTTATCCAGTTTGTTTACATTTAGAGTTACAAAATGATTCTTTGGATGAGGAGGGAAAAAGGGTTTTAATAAAATACGCAGATGCTACCGAAATAGGAACCTTGACAAGAGATATTCTTATTCCTTCTGATATGCCGTTACATAATTTGCATTACGTGATTCAAAAATTGTATGGATGGCAAAATTCTCATCTTAGATGTTTTAAATTAGAGGAAAAGGACTATGCCAGGTTAACTGGCGGAATGTTCAAAGGCTGGATGGACTTAGTAGGCATTGTATTTAAAGGGATCCCAAAGGACGAAATGGATGCTTTTTGGGATGATGAATACAATGGAGGAAGTTTTAAAGTATGGCTTAAAAAAAAGTATAATGGACCATATACCTATGGAGGTTATACCGAAAACTACACAGATGCAAAAGAAAGCGTTATCAAGTTTGTTGAAAGATTTCCAGAAGTGGACGTTAGAGAACCATTTCACGAATATTATAATCGTAAAAAAGAAAAAAAAGATGGAGATAATGAACAAATTCGCATTTTAAAGAGAGACTCCGTATTAAACCTTACAATAAAAGAGCTTTCAGATTCTATTATAATCGAGGGAGGCATTGATAACCTTTTAGAAAGATTGAAAGTGAATTCAGTGCTTGGAACTCAGAACGAATTGCTCGCAAATTCAGAGCATCTGAAAGAAGCGCTTGAGGAATTTTTACACAAAAACATTGATATTGGAATAGAAAACCCTGAAATTAGTCCCATTGCACACAAATTAATATATAATTATGATTATGGCGATAATTGGATTGTAGAAATAACAAAAAATCCTCTAGAAAGCATTAACATATCCAAAGAGGAATTAAATCACGCAACAAAACTTTTGATAGATAAGCATAAGCCTGTATGTATATCTAAAAAAGGAGGATTTGTTCTTGATGATGTTGGTGGAATGTATGGATATGCAGATTTTTTAAGAACAATATATGAGGGAACTGATAGAGATGAAAAAATCGAACATCGTGAATGGGCTGAAAGTCTTGGCTGGAGTAGTAGAAATGTTTCGATAGACAAAATGCTGTAATTAAAGCTGTCGTTTATAATCATGACCACCAGCTAAGCTGGTGGTTTGCTCAGCCCTATAAGGGCATGTTACTGGCAGGGCTGAAAGCCCTATGAAGATCCGCCAGCCGCATATTGTTTCAATCCACCGCTAAAGCGGTTTAT